>OJUT01000003.1_pt1 | contig 271788 bp, 219 predicted proteins | sample 1600031 | NCBI WGS metagenome assembly OJUT01 (sample SAMN04436804, study PRJEB24849) | human gut metagenome | biome: human gut; feature: NICU; material: stool | host: Homo sapiens | place: USA: Saint Louis, MO | collected 2011-05-03 | reverse complement strand
GGGAATACTCCGCCGGCGCCTGTACCCGGTGAGACGCCGCCACAGCAGGGCACACCACCTGCCAGCGGGGAGCCCACCCCGCCCAGCACCCCAAGCTCACAGCCACCGGGGTCGTCTTCACCGGGTGCGGGTGAGCAGGTGGCACCGTCCGCGCCGGTGCCGAACCCGCCGCCCGCCGACAATCCGCCACCGCCGTCGAGTGCTGGGAAGGAGCCGCAGTCATGAGCCGCCGCAACAAGAACAACAGCCACGACCTGGAGGCGACCGGTTCGGAGTTGGTGCCGGTGAAGTTCTCCCGGCTCACCCGGCGCGGCATCCTGCTTGGCCTGTCCGCGGCTCAGCTGGTCACTGTCGGGATCGCGATCGCCACCATCATCACCGCCCTGTATGCCGGGGGCGGGATGTGGCTGGCCTACACCGCCCCCATCTGGGCCACCGCTGTCCTCCTCACCTGGGTCCCTGTCGCTGGACGCCCGGTCATCGAGTGGGTGCCCGTGGCCGGCTGGTGGGTCTACCGCACCACCATCGGCCAACTCCTCTACCGGCGTCGCATCGTCACCCCACGCCCCGCCGGAACCCTCGCCCTGCCCGGCGACCAAGCCCGGCTGCGCGAGTACGAGGATCCGACCACGGGGGCGGGCATGATCCACGACCCCCTCCAGAACACGCTCACGGTGGTGTGCGAGATCACCCACCCCGCGTTCGTGCTCCTCGACCCCGCCGAACAAGAACGACGCGTCACCGCCTGGGGCCGCGTCCTGGCCACCGTCTGCCGCTCCGGCAGGATCGCGACCCTGCAGATTCTGGAACGCACCCTGCCCGACTCCGGCACCGGACTGGCCGAATGGTGGACCACCCACGGCCAGCCCGAGGACACGAGCTGGGCTGCCACCACCTACGCCGAACTCATCGACCGCGCCGGCCCCGCCGGCGAACGCCACGCCACCACCCTCTCCCTATCCCTCGACATGAGAAACGCGGCGCGGCAGATCCGCACCGCCGGCGGCGGTATCCGCGGCGCCGCCGCCGTCCTGCGCCAAGAGATGAACACCCTCACCGCCGCGCTCCGCTCAGCCGACCTCACCCCATCCGGGTGGCTCACCCCCGGCCAGATCGCTGTCATCCTGCGCTCGGCCTACGACCCCGCCATCGCCGCCACCCTGGAACGCCACGGCCAGATCGGCCACGACCTCGCCACCGCCGGACCGGTCGCAGTCAACGAAACCTGGAGTCGTATCCGCACCGACTCCGCCCACCACGCCGTGCTGTGGATCAGCGAATGGCCCCGCTCCATGGTCTACCCAGGCTTCCTCTCACCCATCCTGCTCTCCAGCGGAATCCAACGGTCGTTCTCCCTGATCTGCACCCCCATGCGCTCCGACCAAGCCGCCCGCGACATCCGCAAGAAGAAAGTCGAGCACATCTCCGACCAAGCCCAACGCGCCAAAATCGGACAGATCGAGGACGCCTCCCAGACGGCTGAGTACCACGATGTTCTCCAGCAAGAAGCCGACCTCACCGCCGGCCACGGCATCCTGCGCTACACCGGCCTGATCACCATCACCGCCACCACGATCGAAGACCTCGACGCCCACGTCGCCGCCCTCGAACAAGCCGCCATTCAAGCCAACTGCGAAACCCGACTCCTCGCCGGACAACAAGCCAAAGCATTCACCGCCGCAGCCCTACCCCTCTGCCGCCAAGTCTAGGAAGCTTAGGCGTTTGAATCGTCCGTGTCCTCCAAAGTAGAGGCGGTCACAGACGCTCCGAGATCTTCAAATCCACGTGGCCCATACCAACGCTGTTCCCCGCTGGTGAACGTGACTCTCCCAACTAGTTGCGTCGATAGATTCCAAGTCGTCAGGTCAGGTTCTCTGGCCGTGGACGGAGGCTTCACACCCCATGGGCGAGTCCCCTCTCGACGAGGGTCAGGAGGCTCGAATGCCTCTGGCATGGAGCCGTCTCCAGAGAGCGCGTGGAGCGAGCGCCGGACGTACTCCGAGTAAGTGCGCAAGTCGGCATAGTCGCGACGGCGTTCCTCTTCCGATCTGTCAGGCTGGTTGGAGTGTGCGAAGCGAACCAGCCATACCAGGTCCTTCCAGCGTTGTCCGACCTCTTCTGGGAGTGCGTGGGCATTCCTAGCTCCTGCATTGGTTAGCTGCGCGACGCGCCCGAGGCGATCTCGATGAACGTCAGCGGTTGCTGGAACTCGAACGAAGCAGGGCATCTGGTCTGGCGAGTCCAAAGTAACGGTCCAGTAGTCAGCTAAAGCAGCAATCAAATGAGCCGCAGCTTCTGAGATTCGTCTCTCCTCCTGCATCTTGCTGGCTACTCGGCGTTCTTCAGAAGCCAAATCAGTTTCATGTCGCAGCACACGAGCGGTCTGCCGTGATGACACCCAAGCGGACAGCGCCCCACCAACGATCGCACCCAGCAGGGCTGCAAGCAGTTCGGTCATGACAGCCAGATTACGGTCTTGGTCCTACGGATCAGTTGCTCGTTCAACCTGCCTCGGTAGTCACAGCAAGCACACCTCCCTCGTAGGCGTACCGCCGTTACGTAGAGAGGACTGTTGGGATGGCGACGTTTGTTGATCCGGTTGCTGATGCTGCTGAGGCCTATGAGGGGTTGCGCGGGTTGGCGCATGCCACCCGGGCCTTTGAGGATCCGGCTGACACGTACCGAGTGTTGGGCGAAGTGTCGGGGTCGGTGCGGCTGTTGCGGCAGGTCCTGGACCAGCTCTCTCGTGCGCATGCTGATCACCGCGATATCGCGTTCACCGATGACCGCACGCCGGCGGAGGCGGTGGCGTTGGCGGCGGCGGATGAGTTGCATCAGGCCGCCGACGGGCTGGATGAGGTCGCTGACCGGGTGATGCGCGCGCACGAAGCGTCCGGTCGGATCGCCTGGCACACCCACACCAACCCCGAGCCCGAGCCTTCACGGCGGTGGGTGAATGTGGTGTTCCTCCAGGGCAGTGAGGCCGATGAGGTACTGGACCTGATTGATGTGGAGGGGGTGCAGGCGGGGATCGCGCATCTGGCGCAGTGGGACTTCGGCGACGAAACCACTGGCGCGGCGTTCATGAACGGTGAGGTGTACCACGAGCTCCCGGCCGGACAGTGGGATCGCAGCTTCGAGGCCGACGGGTATGTGCTGACCTACAACCCGCAGATGGGGTATGTCGGGCTGGTCCGCGAACACCCCGACACCACACCCACACCCGACGAGGAGGAGGTCGTCGCTGCACGGGACGCTTTCAGCGGTGTCACCTCTGAGTCTCCGCGTCGTGCAGCTGAGGGCACGGATTGGTTCGCACCAACTTCGGCCCATGGGGCGTCGTCTTCGGTGGGGCGGTCGCTGTGAGTGGCGAGAAGGAACGGCTGCACGCTGCGGTGTTGGTGTCCCCGGCCGCGGAACGGCGGAAGGCCCGTAAGGCTCGTCGTCAGGCTGCCGCCCGGTTGCAGGCTGAGCAGGTCAGGGTCGAGCGTGAGGCGGCGAAGGCGAAAGCGCTGGCGGAACGGGAGGAGCGCAAGTCGACGACGTTTCTGCCGGCGGCCGGTGAGGCGGGGCCGGCGGCGTTGCGGTCGCCGGGCCGGTTGCGGTTGCCGCGGCATCAGGACACCTCGGCCACGCTGGCTGGGGCGTATCCGTTCATGGCAGAAGGCGGTCTGGGGTCGGATGGGGTGTTCGTCGGGCAGGACCTGTATTCGGGTGGCAGTTTCGTCTACGACCCGTGGGTCCTCTACGCCCGCGGGATCATCACCGCCCCGAACCTGGTGCTCGCGGGGATCGTCGGATCGGGCAAGTCATCGCTGGCGAAGTCGCTGTATACGCGGTCGTTGCCGTTCGGGCGCCGCGTCTACGTCCCCGGCGACCCCAAGGGCGAACACACCGCGGTCGCCGAAGCGGTGGGCGGGAAGGCGATCGTGCTCGGCCACGGCCTCCACACCCGCCTGAACCCACTCGATGAGGGCCACCGCCCCGGCGGGCTCACCGACCAAGAGTGGGCGAGCACCGTCGCCTCCCGACGCCGTGACCTCATCGGTGCACTGGCCGAAACAGTGCTGGCGCGGGGGCTCACGCCGTTGGAACACACCGCGATCGACCTCGCCCTCACCGCCACCGTCGCAGAGAACGAGGTGCCGATCCTGCCCATGGTCGTCGACCACATCCTCACCCCCAGCCACGACCCCGACGGACGCCTTGCCGAGGACGGGCGCCTGGTCGGCCACGCGCTGCGACGCCTGGTCGCCGGTGACCTCGCCGGCCTGTTCGACGGCCCATCCACCGTGGCCTTCGACCCGGATCTGCCGATGATCAGCCTGGACCTGTCCCGGGTGACCGAGAACTCCACCCTCATCAGCGTGTTGATGACCTGCAGCTCGGCGTGGATGGAATCCGCGCTGCTGGATCCCAATGGTGGGCAGAGGTGGGTGATCTATGACGAGGCCTGGCGGCTGATGTCCCATCCGGCGTTGCTGAAGCGGATGGATGCGCATTGGCGTCTGGCCCGGCATTACGGGATCGCGAACATGCTGATCTTCCACAAACTCTCCGACCTCGACAACGTCGGCGACGAAGGCTCCGCCATGCGCTCGCTGGCCAACAGTCTGTTGGCGAATGCGGAGACGCGGATCGTCTACCGCCAGGAATCTGATCAGCTCGGCCCCACCGCCACCGCGCTCGGGCTGACCGGAACCGAACAGGCTCTGCTGCCGAACCTTGGGGTGGGTCAGGGGCTGTGGCGGATCAAGAACCGCTCGTTCGTGATCCAGCACCAGCTCCACCCCGGCGAGCTGGAGCTGTTCGACACCAGCAGCCGCCTCACCGCAGGAGTCAAGTAATGCCCAAGCTTCCCGCCCTGAGACACCGCCGCAACAACGCGAGCGAGACGGTGCCGGTGGTGTTGCGGCACGTGGTCATCACCGTCGACGTCACCGGCACCCTGACGGTAACCGTCGACCAACAGCCGCATCTTCCGCCGGCTGGTGAGGTGTGGGGTCGGGGTGACTTCGCGGCCATCCTCGATGACCTCACCGAGCAGCGCCGTATTCCCGTGCGAGTGGATTTGTATGAGTCCGACGGCAGCCACTTCACCGACATCATCCACGCCCACCGACCACGCCGAACCCCCGAACCCGAGCCAGACACCCCAGCCCCTGCCGACGAGGAATCCGCCGCGGACACTCCAGCTCCCCCGGCAGATGATTCGGGCCGGCTGGTGGGGTTCCTGCCCGGTGAAACGGTGCTCCTCGCCCAGATCGTTGAGGAAGTCGCGGCGGATGAGAACGGCACCATCACCCCACCCGACACAACCGTGATGCCGATGGTGGTGGTCGGGCGGACCTCCGGGACCCTGATCGTGCAGGAGACGCGATGAGTGCGTCGCAGCGGCAGAGTGGGTCGATGGGTGAGGAACTGACCAACGCCGCCCTCATCGGCCTCATCGCCCTGTTCCTGCTCACCCTCGTGCTCCGAGCGACTGGGTCGGTGGCTGCGTTCCTCACCGGGGTACCCCAACCGTCGGCGAGTTGGGCCGCTGGCGCCGGGGTGTTGTTCAACCCCGGCAACCCGGCAGTCGCGTTGGGGGCGTCTGGTCTTAGTCCGGTCGCGTACTGGGTCACCACCGTGGTGGTCCTAGCTGGGCTGGTCGGCTTCGCCGGCTGGGGGTGGGTCGTGTTGCGGCGCCGTTCTCATGCTCAGGTGGTGGATCCGCATCGGTTGGCGGGCACGGCGACGCGGCACGAGGTCGCCCAGGTCGCCTCAGAGAAGGTGCTGCTGAAACGGGCCTCGACGTTGCGGCCGTCGCTGAAGGACCCGAAGCCGGGTGAGGTGGGGTATCGGCTCGGGACGTCGAAGGGGCAGGGGGTGTGGGCGAGTGTGGAGGACTCGATCCTGCTGATCGGCCCGCCCCGCTCCGGTAAGGGGCTGCACATCGTCATCCCCGCCATCCTCGACGCCCCCGGCCCCGTGGTCACCACCAGCACGCGCCCCGACAATCTCACCGCCACCCTGCGCGCCCGGCAGCGCCGTGGCCCGGTGGCGGTGTTCGATCCCCAGCACCTGGCCGAAGTACTCCCGGCGGGGATGCGCTGGTCACCCGTCCGCGGCTGTGAGGACCCGCTGACGGCGATGATCCGCGCGACCGGGCTGGCTTCTGCCACCGGGTTGTCGGCTGGTGGTGTGGAGTCGGGTGGGTTCTGGGAAGGCAAAACCCGCACCGCCCTCCAATCCCTCCTCCACGCCGCCGCGTTGGACTCTCGAAAGCCGGCGGACTTGTTCCGGTGGACCCTCGACCCCGCCGCCGCAGCCGAAGCCGTCGCGATCCTCACCAACCACCCCGATGCTGCCGCCGGGTGGGCCGACTCCCTCAGGGCGATGATCGACGCCGACCCCAAGACCCGCGACTCCATCTGGCAAGGCGTCGCCCTCGCCCTCGGCGCCCTCGCCGACCCCCGCGTCCTCGACGCGGTCACACCCCGCGACAACGAGACCCCATTCGACCCCGAAACCTTCCTCCGCGAGTCCGGGACCCTCTACCTGCTCGCCACAGGTGCCGGTGCCGGGGCGTCCGCCGCGTTGGTGGCGGCGTTCATCGAAGACCTCATCGAAACCGCCCGCCGCCTCGCCGCCCGCTCACCCGGCGCGCGCCTCGACCCACCCCTCCTGCTCGCCCTGGATGAGATTGGGAACCTCGCGCCGCTGCCGTCCCTGCCGACGTTGATGGCCGAAGGTGGCGGCACCGGGATCACCACCCTGCCCGTCCTGCAATCGCTCGCCCAAGCGCGCGACAAGTGGTCCGATCACCAAGCCGGAGCGATCTGGGACGCCGCCATCGTCAAACTCATCCTCGGTGGCGCCTCCAACAGTCGCGACCTCCAAGACCTCACCACCCTCATCGGCGAACGCGACGAATACACCGACTCCGTCACCCTCGGTGACCACGGGACCCGGTCGAACCAGCGCTCCGTACGGCGGGTGCCGATCCTGCCACCCGATCGCATCCGCACCCTCCCCTTCGGCACCGGCGTCACCCTGCTGCGCTCCGCGCCGCCGATCATCACCGACCTGACCGCCTGGCCCACCCGCCCCGACGCCGCCACCCTCAAACACGACCGCCGCGAACTGGAACAGCTCCTGCAGAACCCCCGTGCATGACCGGGGTTGCGGGGTGCACCTGACCGGTACCAGCAGCCCACACCACCAGCGGGCTGCAGTCCACGAGTTGAGAGGTACCGCGTCATGGCCATCCGCACCCAGGAATCCCTGTCCGGGTTCATCGCATCCGACCCGCAGCTGACCTACACCGAACGCGGCGATGCCCGCTTCTACGCCCGCTTCGGCCAGGAGAATTTCCAGCGCGAAGAAGACGGCACCTTCACCAAACTGGAGCCCTCCTTCGGCAACCTCGTCCTCTACCGAGCCACCGCCGAACGCGCCTTCGAACGCTTCACCAAAGGCGACCAGTTCGTCGCCGAAGGCTATGCCCACGACTACACCTACGAACGCGACGGACAGACCATCGCCGGCGAAGAATTCGTCGCCAAGAAGATCGGCCACGACACCGCCCGCACCCGCTACGACGTCGACCGCACACCCCGCCAAGCACTCGAACGCCAGGCGGCTGGGCAGGCCTTCGAACCACCCCAGCACCACCAGGCCACGCCCGCTACCGACAGCCTCAGCATGTGACCCGGGGGTGACCGAACATGAACACACACGGCCCCGAGCCCGACGACCAGTACGAGGACCCCGGCATCCTCGACGACCACCCCCACGCCCCCGACACCAGCGCGCTGCCCGAACCACCGCACCCGATCAACTGGAACCTGCTATCGGCGCAGGATCTGGAAGCCGAGTTGCTGGAGCTGAACCGGTGGGTCGACTGGCTTCGCCACACCTACGGCCTACCCGCATCGGTCATCCCGCCCTACTGGCACCGCCACCCCGAACTTCTGTGGGAGCTGTCCGCCCTGCACCTGCACTGGCTATGCGCCTACGACCCCGAACAAAACGGCTCCGCACCCCTGGGATGGCACCGCGACTTCGCCGACGCACGCCACCGCCTCCGCGACTGGGTCACCGCCTCCGGCACCCGCCTCGACCGCGACCGACCCACCCGCCAAACCACCTGGCCCGGCGAAGAACCCCAACCCACCCACGACGAGACCGTCATCACCGACCGAGACGCCGACTTCGTCCAACACGTCATCGACCAAGTCAACGAACGACAAGCCGCCGAAAACGCCTTCTACGCCAGCCTGGATGACCGGGGATGACTGATGGCTTCCCCCGCAGAGGAGATCCTGGAGGCGTTTGATTTCACTGAGGCAGCCCGTGAGAGTTTTAGGCTCGGCTGGCAGGCCGGTTGCACGGCACTGAAGGTGGCGCAGCCACCGCCAGTGGTTCTCATGGAGCTCGCCAGTACGGTCGAGATACTCGCAGACTCAGGTGTCCACCGGAGTGATGGTCATCCGCTCGGAAGCGGGTCCTGGCCCGGGCGCAATGTCGATGCGGCGGATGAGCCGTCGTAGCAGCGACCGACGCTGGCTCAGCGAGCGCTCGTTCCAACTGGCAACCAGCCCCGCCGGGTCGTCGATCACTGTGGGGTCTTGGTCCATGGCATCGATCTGTTGCTGCAGTGTTTCGATCCGCGCTTCCACATCCCCCAACAACGACACCAACAACCGCACCATATTGCCTTTGAACTCCTGGCTCCCCTGGCGGGCCAGGAGTTCATCACGCTCAGCTCGGGCCTCCTCCAGAGACGTGAACAGACTCTTCAAGGCCTGATCGGAGTTCGCGGCCCGGCGTTGTGCGCGAGCCCGGGCCACGGACTCGTCAGTGAGCTGCGCAAAGAACCAACCCAACACGTGCGCTTCACCCTGTGCCGCGTCGATGACACACGCGATGTCGCAGTGACCGCGACCACGCTTACGGTTCGCCATGCACCGATAGGCGTACTGCTGATACTTCTCTCCCGAGGCCCTCCTCCGCGTCTTGTTGTGGCCGTACAACCGATCACCACACTGGCAGAAAACCAAGCCCGTCAGCAGCCACTCATGCGACCCCCACGGTCGACGAGTTCGTGAGGTCTTCGATTCCTCCAAACGCTTCTTCACCCGTAGCCAAGTCACCCAGTCACAGACGGGCTCTTGTGAAATGACCGGGTCACCTTTCGCATCACGCGCGATGTAGTCAAGCAAGTTGAGCTTCACACCGCGCTGATGCTCGGGCACCTGCCGCATCCGGTAGCCGACCATGCGCGGCGAAACCAGAGCACGATAGATCGTCGCTTCGTAGATCGGCGCGCCCTTGGCTGTAGTGATGCCGTACTCGGCCTTCCAGTAGTCCGCGATGCGTGCCAAGCTCACGCCGTCCAACACCAGTTCCACTGCACGCTTGAGAGCTGGATGCTCTACTGGATGAGGCACAAGTCGCACGCCGGTGCGGCCTTGTTCATCGGTCACCCGGGGACCTGGTATCCAACCAAGTGGCGGCCTTCCGCCATGATGGAAGCCCGCCTCGGCCAGGTGCCTCTTGGCAGCGAGCTGCCGCTCACTCATCGAGTCTGTCTCGACTTCCGCCATAAGAGCCTTGATCCCGGTGATCAACTTTGCGCCAGCTGTCGCCGTGTTCAGTTCCTGGTCACTGTCCTGGTGTGAGACCAAGTACACGCCAGCCTTCTGACACTGACCGATCCACTCGATGCACTTGGAGGCAACGCGGTTCGTCCGGTCCAGCTTCCAGAACGCCACCGCCTCGACCTTGCCAGCCTGGATGTCTTGATTCAGCTGCCGCCACCCCTTGCGGTTGCGCACCGCGGAAGCGCTTGCCGAATCGTTATCGATGTACTCCCCCAGCACCGTCCAGCCACCTTCAGTGTTCAGCTTGCGGAGCAGATCGAGTCGCTGGCGTTCAATCGCGTCGGCGCCATCGCGGTGGTACTTCGACAGACGTAGGTAGAGGTAGATGCCCCGGGTGCCCTCGACAGGCTCCTCTGGACCGGTCTGGGTGAATGCCGGGTACACGACAGTTCGGGTCGCGCGTCCGGGACGTGGGTTCGCGGGTCGGTCGGTGATGGTCACGGTGCCTCCTGTGATCAGGAGGTGTACTTTCCATCACCGGACTCGTCGAGAAAGAGGACGCCGCGGTGCGCCAAGGAGATGGCACCTGGCTGGGCAATCCGTGCTCCTCCGCCGACCATGGCAGCCATCGACACGGAATGGTGTGGTTGTGCCAACGGTGGCCTGGTCATGAGACGCCCACTCCCCCGGCCTGCCAAGGAGTGCAGAGCCGTCACCTCGAGGGCGTCCCGGTGATCCAGGCGGGGAAGGATCCCGGGCAGCCGTCGTGCCAGCATCGACTTCCCGCATCCAGGTGCGCCGCGAAGGAGGATGTGGTGGCGTCCGGCTGCCGCCACTTCAAGGGCGCGGCGTGCTTCGTGTTGGCCGATCACCTCTGCCAGATCTACCAGACCTGGATCAGCATCGGCGGCGTCAGTCACGGGTTCCTCAGTCGCCAGTACCGGACGGCCGTGCAGGACCTCGACGACATCACGGAGATGGCCGACCGGCCAGATCGTCACCCCCTGCACCAACCGGGCCTCGGCATACTGGCCGGACGGCACCACGGCACATTCGAACCCTGCCTCGCGAGCCGCCAACAATGCCGGGAGTACCCCACGCACTGGTCGTACCCGCCCGTCAAGCCCCAGTTCCCCCATGAGAACCGTCGACCCGAGCAGGGTCTGCGGGATCTTTCCATCCGCAGCCAGGGTCGCAGCGGCAATGGCGAGATCGAAGTGAGTTCCGGCCTTCGGCAGGCCAGCGGGGGTGAGGTTGATCGTCAGGACGTTGCTCGGCCAGGACATGCCGGTGGCACCAACCGCAGCCCGACACCGATCCCGAGCCTCGTGCAGGGCCATGTCCGGAAGGCCGACGAGTACCGTACGCGGCAGGCCCGACGATATGGCCGTCTCCACCTCGACCAAGCAGCCTTCCAACCCCATCAGGGCAACCGACCATGCGCTTGCCCCGGTCACTGGATGCCCCGCACATGCGTAATCGTCGGCTGTTCGCCGGGGCGCACCATGACCCCGATGGCGTCGATCCGTACCGAGTGCATTCCTTTCTCCTGGTCGACCAACCAGACCAACGCGAGCTCGTGAAGCTTACGGATCTTCGTCGTCGTGATGGATTCCAGGGGATCACCGAATCCAGTGCCGGACCGCGTCTTGACCTCGATGAAGACGATCGTCCGGTCATCTTGCGCGATGAGGTCGATCTCCCCCACTTGGCACGCCCAGTTTCGGGCGACGATCGTCCACCCGAGGGAATCCACGTACTGGGCGGCAATGTCCTCACCCCACGCACCGAACGCGAGTCTGCCGCCACGACGCCCACGCAAGGCTGCTCCGCGAGGGGTCGTCAGTTCTGCCGACAACGGCTTGGGTGTCATCATGCACCACCTCCGACAACAGTTGTCGTCGCAGGAATGCTGATCATTCAGTTATCCACAGACAAATCTGGTCTGCCATGAACACCATGAGTTGTCCCCAGACGATGCAGCCATTTACGTGGAGGGAACCTCATCGAAGTCGGGATGCACGATCTCCTCGATCGACACATCGCGGAAGGTGAGGATCTTGGCGCTCTTGACGAACCTGGACGGCCGATACATGTCCCACACCCAAGCGTCCGCCATGGACACCTCGTAGTAGACGTCACCGCCCTCGGTACGTACCTTGAGGTCAACGACGTTGCACAGGTAGAACCGTCTCTCGGTCTCCACGGCATACTTGAAGATGCCGACGACGTCCTTGTACTCGCGGTAGAGCTCAAGCTCCATGCGGTTCTCGTACTGTTCCAGATCCTCGGCACTCATGATGAATGCAGCCTAGCCGCTCGTTGCACATTGCCGTAGCTCATCCGATGTTGGGGTGACGGCCCCAGCTCCTCCAGACGTCGTTGGTGCAAGGCCGTCGAATATCCCTTGTGCACCGCGAAGTCATAACCAGGAATCTCCTCGTCCATGGCAATCATGATGCGGTCCCTGGCCACTTTCGCCACGATCGACGCCGCTGCCACGCAGGCGCACACTGCGTCGGCCTTCCACATTCCCAGGTCCGGAACGGTCAGTCCATCCACGGGGAACCCGTCTGACAGCACGTACCCTGGCTCGACATCCAACCGTGCGACGGCGCGTCTCAGCCCGCTGATGTCGGCTTCTTGCATGCCCAACCGGTCGCACTCGTCGGCCTCCACGCGAACCCATGACACGGCCAACGCTTTGTCCATGATGATGTCGAACAGTCGCTCTCGTTTGACGACAGACAAGGTCTTGGAATCGGCGAGCCCTTCGATCCGTGATGACCTGCGATCATCGAGGATCACGGAAGCGGCCACCAAAGGCCCGGCGCAGGCTCCCCTGCCGGCCTCGTCACACCCGGCGACCGGCCCCAGACCTGCTCTCGTCAGGGCCCTTTCATGGCCCATCAGGCCAGGCCCGACGCGCACCGTCACGGCCATGGCGTCGTCACCGGGGCGAGCACTCGTCGCCGACGCAGATGCGCGCCTTGTCAGGGGCTGAGCCAGACCGGTCGGGAATGCCCTTGAAGGTGTCAGGGGTCCCCAGCCCGTCAATACGGTTGAGAGGCATGAGAATGGCCTTTGCCGGCCCGACGACGTTGTCGAGAGGAACGAACCCGGGAGCACCCGTGTACCCGTCAGGATCGAGGTCCTGGATGTGGTAGCGGGAATCTCCCGACGCATTGCGGTGATCCCCCATCACGAACATCCGGTCCTTGGGGACGGTGACCCGGAACTTCATCGTCGACGGCTCGACCATCTGACCGTTCTCCGAGTACAGGTAGGAACGCTCGTCAAGGGCTTTCCCGTTGACGGTCATCTGACCCTTGACGTTGCAGCAGGCAACGGTGTCGCCGGGCATTCCGATGACGCGTTTGATGAGGTAGTTGGAGCTCGTGTTGGGCAGCAGACCCACGAACTCCAGCACCTTGCCCGGGACAGAGCGACGATCTTGAGCAGCGGGAAGCCAGTGCTCGGTGTCCCTGAACACGACGACGTCACCACGATGGAAGTCCGCTGCCTTGACGGCCACCACGCGATCACCGACCTGCAGGGTGTTCTGCATGGATCTGGAGGGAATGACGAACATCTGTCCCACGAAGGCTCGCAGGATGGCCGAGATGACGAGAGCTCCGACGATGATGAGGACGATTTCCATCATCCCGGATCGGAACCGCTGCCATCCGCTCGGTCGTTGCGACCCAGTCGTGGCGCCTGCAGCATGCGGGCCAGCGGTGTCGCCATCAGCAGTCCTTCGCGCCTCGTAGTCATACGCCACGGCGATACCTCTCCCTCTTACCCCCGGGAACGTCCCGGCAAGTGCCAACCTGCAGTGTAACCAACGTCCAGAACACACTCTGGTCGCCTCGTCGAGCGTCGATCGACCCGGACCTCATCAGACACACGAAAACGGGGCCCCGCGCAAGCGAAACCCCGTTACTGTGAGGACGACGTCAGCGAGCCGCGCCCTTCTCCTTGATCTTGGCAGCCTTGCCGCGCAGACCGCGCAGGTAGTACAGCTTGGCGCGACGGACGGCACCGTGGCGATCAACCTCGATCTTCTCAATGATCGGGGAGTGCAGTGGGAAGGTACGCTCGACACCCGTTCCGAAGCTCAGCTTGCGGACGGTGAAGGACTCCTGGACGCCACCACCGGTACGCGAGATGACGGTTCCAGCGAAGACCTGCACACGGGTGCGGCTGCCCTCGACGACCTTGACGTGGACCTTCACCGAGTCGCCAGGACGGAACTCGGGAATGTCGTCGCGCATCGAGGCCTTGTCGATCTCGTCGATGATGTTGCTCATGGTGTTTCCTCGCCGGTGCCACAGGTCACCTGGTGCTCGTGTTCAAAAGATGTGGTCCCCGCGCTCCGGACGATCCCCCTGTGGCAGGAGCCGGACACGGACAACAGCTGGATATTTTTCCACACTCGAAGGCCTGACACCAAATTGCATACCACGAGGCTGGATCCGTCAGCCCCATGGAACCGACGAGGCCCCGGCACCAGATGGTGCCGGGGCCCGTGTGGTCGACCACATGGGTCAGAACTCAGTCATCCTTGCCGTCATGCTTGAACAGCGAGGCGATGAGGTCGCGGTTGAGCTGGCTGATGGACTCCAGCGGGATGCCCTTCGGGCACACCGAGGCGCACTCACCAATGTTGGTGCAGCCGCCGAATCCCTCGGCGTCGTTCTGGGCAGCCATGGCCTTGACACGACGCATCCGCTCCGGCTGCCCCTGCGGAAGCATGGCAAGGTGGGTGATCTTCGCCGAGGTGAACAGCATCGAGGAGCCGTTCGGGCAGGCAGCCACACAAGCACCACAGCCGATGCAGGTAGCGGCATCGAAGGAGCGGTCAGAGCGCTTCTTGTTGACCTGGACAGCATGGGCATCCGGGGCAGCACCGGTGTTCACGGAGATGTAGCCGCCAGCCTGGATGACGCGGTCGAGGGCCGAGCGGTCCACGATGAGGTCCCGCAGGATCGGGAAGGCACCGGACTTCCAGGGCTCAATCGTGATGGTCGAGCCATCAGCGAAGGAGCGCATGTGCAGCTGACAGGTGGTGGTACGCACCGGCTGGGCGACGCCCATGCCACCGTGCGGCACGCCGTTGATGACGACGCCACACTGGCCACAGATGCCCTCGCGGCAGTCCGAGTCGAAGGCCACGGGCTCCTCACCTTGAGCGGTGAGGTTCTCGTTGAGCATGTCCAGCATCTCGAGGAAGGACATGTCACCGGAGACACCGTCCAGGGTGTACTCGACGAGACGGCCCTGATCCTGGGTGTTGCGTTGGCGCCAGATTCGCAGGTTGATCTTCACTTGTAGCTCCTCTGCTTGACCTGGATGGACTTGTAGACCAGCGGCTCCTTGTGCAGGGTCGGCTTGTGGCCCTCACCGGTCCACTCCCAGGCAGCGACGTACTGGTACTGATCGTCGTGACGCAGGGCCTCGCCCTCCTCGGTCTGAGACTCGGCGCGGAAGTGACCGCCACAGGACTCGCGACGATGCAGAGCATCAATGCACATCAGCTCACCGAGCTCCAGGAAGTCAACGAGACGTCCGGCACGCTCGAGGGTCTGGTTGAGCTCCTCGTTGACGCCGGTGACCTTGACGTTGGTCCAGAACTCGTTGCGCAGGTTGCGGATGAGACCGATGGCCTTGACGAGGCCGGCCTCGTTGCGCTCCATGCCGCAGTACTCCCACATGATGTGGCCGAGTTCCTTGTGGATCGAGTCGACGGTGCGGGTTCCGTTGATCGTCAGGAGCTTGTTGATGCGGCTCTCGACGGCCTGACGGGCCTCGACGGCGGCCGGGTGCTTCTCGTCCACCTTGCCGAACTTCGGGGAGTCGGCCAGGTAGTCGGTGATGGTGTTGGGCAGCACCCAGTAACCATCAGCCAGACCCTGCATCAGGGCCGAGGCACCGAGTCGGTTGGCACCGTGATCGGAGAAGTTAGCCTCGCCACAGACGAACAGGCCCGGGATGGTCGACTGCAGGTCATAATCGACCCACAGGCCACCCATGGTGTAATGCACAGCGGGGTAGATCCGCATCGGAACCTCGTACGGGTTCTCATCGGTGATCCGCTGATACATGTCGAAGAGGTTGCCGTACTTCTTCTCGACAGCATCCTTGCCCATACGCTCGATGGCCTCGGAGAAGTCGAGGTAGACACCACGGGAGCGCATGTGCTCGGTGCCGTCGGCATCGACCTCACGGACCTTCGGGCCAACGCCGCGACCCTCGTCACAGCGGTACTTGGCCTGACGAGAGGCGATGTCACGAGGAACCAGGTTGCCGAAGGACGGATAGATGCGCTCCAGGTAGTAGTCGCGATCCTCCTCGGGGATGTCACGCGGATCCTTCTCGCAGTCCTCGGCGCGCTTCGGCACCCAGATACGACCGTCGTTGCGCAGCGACTCCGACATCAGGGTCAGCTTCGACTGGTTCTCGCCGTGCACCGGGATGCAGGTCGGGTGGATCTGCGTGTAGCACGGGTTGCCGAAGTAGGCACCCTTGCGATGGGCACGCCACGAAGCGGTGACGTTGCAGCCCATGGCGTTCGTCGACAGGAAGAAGACGTTGCCGTAACCACCGGTAGCCAGAACGACGGCGTCGCCGAACCACTCCTCGATCTTGCCGGTGACCATGTCACGGGTCACGATGCCGCGGGCACGACCATCGGCAACGATGAGCTCGACCATCTCGTGACGGGTGTGCATGTGGACGGTTCCGGCATGGACCTGACGCTCGAGGGCCTGATAGGCGCCGATCAGCAACTGCTGACCCGTCTGTCCACGAGCGTAGAAGGTGCGCTGCACCTGGACGCCACCGAAGGAACGGTTGTCGAGCAGGCCACCGTACTCACGGGCGAACGGAACACCCTGGGCGACGCACTGGTCGATGATGTTCGCGCTGACCGCGGCCAGACGGTAGACGTTCGTCTCGCGGGAGCGGTAGTCGCCGCCCTTCACGGTGTCGTAGAACAGGCGGTAGATGGAGTCACCGTCGTTCTTGTAGTTCTTCGCAGCGTTGATGCCGCCCTGGGCGGCGATGGAATGGGCACGACGCGGAGAGTCCTGGTAACAGAAGTTCTCGACGCGGTAACCAGCCTCACCAAGGGTGGCAGCAGCGGAGCCACCGGCCAGACCAGTGCCGACGATGATGACGGTCATCTTGCGGCGGTTGGCCGGGTTGACCAGACGAGAGGTGAACTGACGATCAGTCCAGATCTTCTCGATCGGAAGGTCGTGGTTGGCCTTCGTGTCATGAATCTCATCGCCGGTTGTCCAGTACTGGTCGGCCAGAGCGGCGTTGTTATTCGACGTAGCTGTTGCAGTCATCAGGAGATCACCCCGAACAGGATCAGGAAGGGAGGAACCATGAAGCCCACGAGGATCACGATGGCGACGATCCAGGAGCACACGCGCAGCACAGCGCGAGCGGTACCAGAGACGTTGACACCGAGGGTCGCGAAGGCGCTCCAGAAACCATGGGAAACGTGCATGCACACCGCGATGATGGCGATGAGGTAGATGAGCACGAACCACCAATGACTGAAGGCTGTGAGCACCATGCCTGCACGCCCAGCCGCGTCAGTCGGCGGGTTGTTGAGCAGATCAGGGCTGATGGTGAACTGCAGCAGGTGAAGGATGAGGAACGCGAAGATGATCCAACCGCCCCAGTACATCGTGCGGGCCGCGTAGGTGTTCTCCGGGGAGAGGTTCTTCTTCACGGAGTAACGACCAGCGCCACCAGTGCCGATGCGACGCTGCTTGGTGACGCGGATCGCCGACCAAATGTGCAGCACAATCGCCAGCAGCATGAAGATTCGGAAGATCCACAGGAACGACTCACCCGGAAGGATCGGGTTGAGAATCGTACGGAGGTAGCTGGCGTAGTCGTTGAACTCCTCGTTGCTACCGAGCAACTTCAAGTTGCCGAACATGTGCATGAGCAGGAAGAGGACCAAGATGATGCCGGTGACGGCCATGAGGGCCTTCGCCGCGACAGTTGATCGCACTGCTCTCTGATGAGTAGTAAGTGTTGTAGTCGCCACGGGGCAAAGACTATCCAATCAACAGTCCCTTTGCCTCACGACCCCCAGTGTTTTCAAAATCTCCTTACAACTGCACTCTGACTACCTGTTTTAGTTCATATTAACGCAACATTTTTGGTTCGAATTTAGGGTATTAGCGACTTCGAATACGTTGTCTCCCTGAGTCCTAATCAGTCAAGTCCGGGCGACGATCACGAGTGAGCAACAACGACTCCTCTCGTCTCCATTCGGCGATGCGGCCGTGGTGCCCACTCATGAGGACCTCAGGGACATCCATCCCTCGCCATGACACCGGTCGGGTGAACAGCGGGTACTCCAGCAGTCGTTCCTGCCCCGGCGAGAACGACTCCTCCGCGAGGGACTCCGGATTGCCCATGAATCCCGGGATCAGACGGACGACGGCTTCGGTGATGGCCAGGGCAGCGACTTCTCCCCCGTTGAGGACGTAGTCGCCCAGACTCAGTTCATGGACGGTCCACATGGTTCGCGCGTAGTCGATGACCCGGTGATCGATGCCCTCGTAGCGTCCGCAACAGAAGACGACCCGCTCAACCGTCGACAGCTCCTGGGCAGCGGACTGTGTGAACGGAATTCCGGAGGGAGTCGGGAAGATCACGTGGACCGACGGATCGGGTTCAATACCAATGATCCCGTCGAAGGCCTCGCCCCAGGGATCAGGCTTCATGACCATGCCGGCGCCACCGCCGCACGGGGTGTCGTCGACAGTGCGATGACGATCGTGGGTCCAGTCGCGCAGGTCATGGGCGTGGACCTCGACCAAACCGTTGTCGACGGCCTTTCCCAACAGGGAGATGTCGAGAACGTCGAAGTATCCGGGGAAGATCGACAGGTAGTCCAGCCTCATCGTCACCTTGCCTCCTCGGCATCGTCGTCAAGAAGTCCAGGGATACTGGCGACAACGATCTGACCGGCAGCGACGTCAACGGTGGGAACGAGCTGGCGAACGAACGGCACCAGATGTTCGTCGCCGTCGACATCGATGACGAGCACGTCCTGGGCCGGCATGTGGAGAATGTCCTTGACGGTTCCCCGGGCCTGACCGGACTCGTCAACCACTGCCAGCCCCCGCAACTGACGGTCCCAGAACTCTTCTGGATCAGCTGGCTCCTCATCGGCCTCGACGTCAACCACCAACACCGAACCTCGCAGCTCCTCGGCGCCATTTCGATCGGCGACCTCCTTGAAGGCGACAATCAGGCTACCCCTGGCCCATCGCGATCTGGTAACTGTCAACTCCCGCCGCGTGCCTTCGATGCAGACTGTCGCGCCAACGTCGAACCTCTCGTCGGGCTCGTCGGTACGAACCTCGACGACGACGTCTCCCCGCAGACCATGGGCACGCCCCACCCGGCCGACGACAACCTCCACTGTTGCCTGCTGTTCCACTGTGACTCCTGAAGCTCATGGGTATTGCCGCGTCAGCGGCTGGACAAGAATGTCGAACACGACAAATGGGCCGTAGCCCCACCTAAGCGGGACCACGGCCCATATTGCCAATTGATTGGCGTATCAGAGGATTAGCGGCTCAGTGACGACGGCCACGGTGCTCGGAACGGCGTCCCGAACCACGGCGGTCGACGTCGACGAAGTCGATCCTGATCTGCTCATCACCGGCCAGGGCATCGATGACCGTGCGCAGCGAGGAGGCCGTACGGCCCTGACGACCGATGACCTTGCCGATGTCGGAGGGGTTGACACGCACCTCGAGCATCCGGCCGCGTCGCAGGTCCTTCTCCCGAACCCGGACGTCGTCGGGATTGGCGACGATGCCGGAGACGAGATGTTCCAGGGCGTCGGCAAGCACGATCAGGCCTCAGCCTTCTCGTCGGACTTCTCCTCGGCGGCCGGCTCAGCAGCCTCCTCGGCAGCGGGCTCCTCAGCCTTCTTGGTGATGGCCTCGCGCGGGGCGTCGTCAGCCTCGGCCAGAGCGGCGTTGAACAGGTCGTCCTTGTTGGAGCGCTCAGCCTGCGGGGTCACGCCCGAGGCCGAGGTGTCGCCGGTGAACTTCTGCCAGTCACCGGTGCGCTTGAGCAGGGCGACGACGGCCTCGGTCGGCTGGGCGCCGACGCCGAGCCAGTACTGGACGCGCTCGGAGTCGATCTCGATGACCGAGGGGTCGTTCTTCGGGTGGTACTGGCCGATCTCCTCGATGGCACGACCGTCGCGCTTGGTGCGCGAGTCCATGACGACGACACGGTAGTGCGGGGTGCGGATCTTGCCGAGACGCTTCAGACGAATCTTGGTAGCCACGTGTGTGGTATCTCCTGTAGTGACACGCCCGGGATGAAACCCGGGAAGTTACGGGTGAGCGCGGATTGCGATGTGGGGACACCGCGACCGCACTCGGGTGGAACCGTCCGCCGGCTAGAGAGGGCACCGAACGGACAGAAGCTCTCGACATTGTGCCACATCCAGAGCGTCGACGCGAGTCCGGCGACCCGTCACCGAATGACGACTCGACCCCTCAGCAGGATGTGCGTGGGAGACTCCAGGACTCCGATGTCCACCCTCGGGTCGCGATCGAGGACGAGAAGGTCGGCGGAGTCCCCAATCCCCAGTTGTTCCCCGCCCAACCAGGTTCGAGCTCGCCAGGATGCTGCCCCCAATGCCATCTCCGCTCCTCCGACTGCGGCCAGCAACCGCACCTCCGAGGCAATCAGACCGTGTTCGATGGTGCCGCCGGCGTCAGTACCTGCGTAGATCGGAACCCCGGCATCGACAGCCTTGCCGATGGTTTCCATCCGGTGAGCATGCAGATGACGCATGTGGGCTGCGTAGGTGGGGAACTTGGCGTCGGCCTGGGCTGCGATGGACGGGAAGGTCTCAATGTTGACCAGGGTCGGGACGAGTCCGACCCCACGCTCGGCCATGGTGGCGATGGTCTCGTCAGTCAGTCCGGTGCCGTGCTCGATGCAGTCGATGCCTGCGTCGACGAGCTGGGCCGGAGCCTCCTCGGAGAAGCAGTGGGCCGTGACACGGGCGCCGAGTTCATGAGCACGATCGATTGCTTCCTTCGCGATGTCAGCCGGCCACAGCGGTGCCAGGTCCCCCTCAGCACGGTCGATCCAGTCACCGACGAGCTTGACCCAGCCGTCACCTGCTCGAGCCTGACGATCCACCTCGGCGACGAGGTCTTCCAGGTCGACCTCGGCTGCGTAGTTGCGGATGTAGCGCTTGGGACGAGCGATGTGACGTCCGGCGCGGATGACTCGAGGCAAGTCGTCGCGATCGTCAATCCAATGGGTGTCACTCGGGGACCCAGCGTCGCGGATGAGGAGGGTGCCGGTCCTCGTCTCGGTGCGAGCCTGGTCCTCAGCCGTCTCCTTGTCGACGGCACCATGGCCGTCCAGCCCGATGTGGTTGTGAGCGTCAACCAGGCCCGGGATGATCCAACAACCGTCGGCGAGGGTGCGAGCGCCTGGCAGTGGCCCCTCGACAAGAACGCCGTCGTGAACCCATAGCTCACGCTCCTCCACGTCGGGCAGGACAACTCCCCGGATGCGAAGATCCTCGGCAGGAGCAGTCTGGGCCTCGGGAGCTACGTGAGTGTGTGTCCACCCGTCATGGGTATGAGTGTGGAACAGCGGCTGGGTGTCCTTATCCATGTCCTCATCGTGGCACGAGGCTGCAGAAGACGAAACGTCAAACCCGCGACCTCGTGAGGCATTGCCAACGTCAGATCAGCGCGGGCCCTTGTTGGTCTGGTTGAACATCTGCTGCATCGACGGCGGCATCTTGAACTCGCTCATCGCCTTCTGCAGATCTTCCTGGCTCGGCTGCTGCTGACCGGGAACACCGAATGCCTCGCCGCTGTTGTGCTGCGGCTTCTCAGCCACTTGACGGGCCTGGGCCGCGCGCTTCGCTGGGTTACCAGAACCCTTGCGGTTCTTCTGCTTCTTCTTGGACTGCTTGGAGCCGCGTTTGGCCATCGACCCCATCATGCGACCAGCGCCCGGACCCATCATCTGGCCCATCTGGCTCATCATCTTGCGGGCATCGACGAAGCGGTTGACGAGGTTGTTGACGTCGCGGACCTCGACGCCGGAGCCCTTCGCGATACGGGCGCGACGCGAACCGTTGAGGATCGAGACGTCGGCACGCTCTGCCGGGGTCATGGCACAAATGATGGCTTCGATACGGTCGATCTCCCGCTCGTCAATGTTCTCGATCTGATCCTTCATCTGACCGACGCCAGGCAACATGCCCATGATCTTGGACATCGGACCCATGCGGCGCATCTGGCGCATGAGCCCGAGGAAGTCGTCGAGACCGAACTCCCCCTTGCCGGCCATGAGTTTGACCGCAGCGGCTTGAGACTGTTCCTGGTCGAAAGCCTTCTCAGCCTGCTCGATGAGGGTGAGCATGTCACCCATGTCGAGGATGCGTGAGGCCATCCGATCGGGATGGAAGACGTCGAAGTCCTTGAGCCCCTCACCGGAGGAGGCGAACATGATCGGCTTGCCGACGACCCGGGCGATGGATAGGGCGGCACCGCCACGGGCGTCGCCGTCGAGCTTGGTGAGGACGACCCCGTCGAAGCCGACTCCCTCCTGGAAGGCCACTGCGGTGTTGACCGCGTCCTGACCGATCATGGCGTCGACGACGAACAGCGTCTCGTCAGGGTTGGTGGCCGCCTTGATGTCGGCAGCTTGGGCCATCATCTCGGCATCGACACCCAAGCGTCCGGCGGTGTCGATGATGACGACGTCATAGAGCTTGCGTTGGGCCTCGACGACGGCGTCACGAGCCACCTGGATGGGATCGCCAACACCGTTGCCGGGCTCAGGAGCGAAGACATGCACACCGGCTCGCTCACCGACGACCTGCAACTGGGTGACCGCGTTGGGACGCTGCAGGTCACAGGCGGCCAGCAGCGGCGAGTGCCCCTCCTCCTTGAACCACCGAGCGAGCTTGCCCGCCAGGGTCGTCTTACCGGCACCCTGAAGTCCAGCGAGCATGACGACGGTGGGCGGGGTCTTCGCGAACCGGACGGTGCGGGTCTGACCGCCAAGGATCTCGACGAGCTCCTCGTTGACGATCTTGACGATCTGCTGAGTAGGGTTGAGCGCCTTCGACAATTCCTCGCCGTGACAGCGTTCCTTGACCGCCGCAACGAATTCCTTGACGACCGTCAGGTTGACGTCGGCCTCGAGGAGGGCGATGCGGATCTGGCGAGTCGTGGCGTCGATGTCGGCATCGGTGAGACGTCCCTTGCCACGCAGTCCCTTGAAGGTGGATGCGAGGCGGTCCTGGAGAGTGTCGAACACGGTTGTCCTTCAGCGCACTAGTTCCTTACCGGGACAGCCTACCGTCCCGGTCTGACATGATGATTCAGAGCGAGGTCACAGACCAAACTGGCCCAGCCATTCCAGACACTGCTGGACGTAAGGCATGTACACGGTGTTGCGATGCCCACCTCCGTGCAGCACGATGAAGGTGAACTGCTTCATGCCTTTAGCCACATGGTGAAACTGGCCTCCGTCCGGGCCTATCTGACCGTTGGCAACTATGGGGTGACGACCGGGTCCCCAACTCTGCAGATCACTGCGATTGAGCACAGACAAAAAGCGCACGCTGCGGTTAACCTTGCGTTCCTGCGCCCGACGGACTACGGAATTTTCAGCCATCGAGGACCGAGCCATGTCCGCGATGGGCGTTCTCTCAAACATCGGATGGTAATACCCACCCAACGAAAATCCGGAATTAAACATTCTGTGGTACTTCGTCGAGAGATTGGCAGCGCAGTAGCCGCCAGTGCTCCACCCACCGATGAAGCGTGACCCACGCTCATGGCCAACCCGGTAATGCGACTCGATCTGCGGAATAACAGTCTTCATGATCCACGTCTCGTGCTTGTACGGACCAACATCAACGCATTCGCTGTCGACGCCGTTGCGAATCCTGCCTGGCAAGAACGCAATGACGAAGGGATTGACCTTCTTGCTCTTAATGAGCTCGACGGCAGGATCAAGGATGTCAATCGATACATTGTCGCGCTCGCCGGTGTCATTAACACCTCCGATGTAGTACAACACCGGAAAGCGGGTGCCCTGCTCCGACTTCTCGAAGTACTGTGGTGGCAACCACACGGGAATGCGCGCATATTGAGAATCCGCACCGGGCATCGTCATGCCAACCATCTGCCCATTGGGGTGTGGGTTGGACTTACTGATCGGGATGTTCTCCACCTTCGTACGCCGAATTGGAACCAGATCATGAACAGGTGCCTGGGGCTCAGCCTCGCCCAGGAGGTCATCCCAGGAGGTGAAAAATCCATAGTCATGGTTGACGTAGAGAAAGACCCCTGTAATCAGTAACGCCTGTGCGAGCACAATTACGACGAAATGTCCGAGGCCACGCAGGGCCTTCAGCCACCAACTACCGGTCCCCACGATGGCTCGCCATGTAACAAATGCCAGCGGCAGAACGAACGCAGCAATTAATACCGCTACACACAGCTTTCGGCTGAGAATACTCACCATCATGGCCCCGCGTATCGAGGCAGACGACGCGATGCCTGTCATCTATTTGGTCCTCAGCGTTCGGAGGGGTCATCGCCCATGAGACCGGCAACGAAGTCGTCGGCGTCAAAGGGGGCTAGGTCGTCGGCACCTTCACCCAGACCGATGAGCTTGACCGGAACGCCCAGCTCGCGCTGCACCTGTACGACGATGCCGCCCTTGGCAGAGCCATCGAGCTTGGACAGCACGATGCCGGAGACGTCGACGACCTCGGAGAAGATACGAGCCTGGGTGAGACCGTTCTGGCCGGTGGTCGCATCGAGAACGAGCAGGACCTCACTGACCGGGGCCAGTTTCTCGATGACGCGCTTGACTTTGCCCAGCTCGTCCATGAGACCGGCCTTGGTGTGAAGACGGCCAGCAGTGTCGACGAGCACGACGTCAACGCCTTCGTCGATACCGGCCTGAACAGCTTCGTAGGCTACCGAGGCGGGATCAGCCCCTTCGTCCTTGCGAACGGTGCGCACGCCGACGCGCTCCCCCCAGGTTTCCAGCTGTTCCCCAGCTGCGGCGCGGAAAGTGTCTGCGGCACCGAGGAGGACCGTCTTGCCCTCGGCGACCAGGACGCGGGCCAATTTGCCGCAGGTCGTCGTCTTACCCGTGCCATTGACTCCGACCATGAGGACGACTGCCGGCTTACCCTCCGCATGATCGAGGTTGATGGACCGATCCATGTCTGGTCCGACAAGTTCGACCAGTTCGTGGTGCAAGATCCCGCGAGCCTGGGCCGGCTCGGAGACGCCGTCAATCGCCAGTTCCGAGCGCAGCTTCTCGACCAGTTCCGTGGTCGGGCCCACGCCAAGATCAGAGGTGATGAGGGTGGCTTCGAAGTCATCCCAGGTGTCGTCGTCGAGCTTGTCGGCGCTCAGGAGCTCTGCCAGACCACGGGCCAAGGCGTTGTTGCTGTTGGCCAGACGGCGACGGAGTCGTGCCATCCGCGAGCCCGCGGCCTCCGGAGTCTCAACCCTGGGTTCGGACGGTGCCTCAGGCTCGAGCGCAGGAGCAGGGGCCGCGGTCGCACCGGCCTCAGGCTTCTCCTCACCAGTGGCCTCGGGTTCCTTGGTCGGGGTCGGCTCAACCTCCGCAGGCTTGGAACCCTCACGAAGCGCCTTACGTCGTGAGATGCCAGCGGTGATGGCGGCAACCACCGTCACGAGGACGAGGATGCCGAGAATGATCCAAATCAGGTAAGTCAGGTCCACGTCCGCCGATACTAGCCGCTCACATCACGGCACCAAGGATTCGCAACGCCTCAACGGCGTCTGACACCACTGAGATCCTCCCCAACTCGGGTGGCAGTATGACGCCAAAAACTCGCATCGGGGTCGTCACCAGGATGGCGCAAACCAAACATCACCACGGCACAAACGCCCAGCGCGACCGCCAGGATAAGAATCATCGCGATGATGAAAACGACCATCCGAGCACGACCTTTCCGTCAACGGGGTACCGAATTCAGGGTACCTGATGCGAAGCGTCTCTCAGACGTGCTGACGCGCCTCGGACGAGTCGTCCGCGTCAAGATTCTCCGGAGAAACAGCGGGACCCACCATGGGAACCTCACCAGAGTGCTTGACCGCTCGGAACGTCCACAACTTGTTGACGACGAAGTTGATGGGCATGGTCACGATGATGGCGAAGATCTGCGACCAGTACTCACGAGAGTGAAATCCCTTGCTCTCATGGAACCACGGCTCGGGGAGGTAGATCGGAGAGGTTGGATTGGTGAACAGAATCTTGATGAACATGCCGATGATCGCTGCCACGGACCCCACGGCGAAGAAGGGCCAGAACTCGCGCCACCAGCCGCGGCGATGCTCCCGTTTGAAGGTCCAGGAGCGGTTGAGCTGGAAGTTCGTGACGTTTGCCACCACGAAGCCCACCAACCAGACGAGGCTGGTGAAACGGAAGTTCCATCGTGTCCCCGCCAAGTTGAACAGGATGTCCTGGGCATGCTCGGTGCCACCATTCACCTTGTTCATGATGATGGCAACGACGATGTTGATGACGAATCCGGAGCCACCCACGATTCCGAACTTCAAGAACTCGATGAAGTGACGCTTCTTGATGCGTCGTCTCGCAGATACAGATGGCTCAGTGGTCACCCGCGACATGATATGCCCGACGAGGAAGGACCAAGAAATGGGTGTGCCCATCAGCAACACCCGAGGGCGGAGACAACACGTGCGATTGTGGAGGCTTGATCCTGACAGGCTTGACCGACGAAGCCACTGAGCGCGGCTACCGCTTTGACCGGACGAGGATCACATCCGATCCAGCGCCATGAAGGTCACTCACTGTGACCTCTGAACAGCTCGATCACGAGATGGAGCACCTTCATGCCAAGGTCACCGCCAGATCACCGGAGTGGCCTCCCCACCTCGACGCGCCGCGACCTCGCCCACTGTTCGTCGTCGTACCAGGACCTGTCGAGGTCTGGGAACGGACATGACCGGGTCACCGACGCGAGCGCTGACACCGGGGGCACCGGTGCGACGACCTGTTCGCGAAGGACTCCCGAACTATGACGGTGCAGCGACGTCGACATTCCTTGCCCTGGCGTCCGTACACGTCAAGGGTCCGATCGAAGTAACCCGACTTCACGACCTTGTGACGCTGAGGTCATCGACGCGTACTGATCTGTGCCGGACATCATCGGAATCCAGCGTTGTCACGATTCAGAAGTCAGTAGCCTTTGAATCGTGACGACAAGAGGGATGTCGATACGATCCTGCGATCGAAGCGAGCTGGAGCCAGTACTGAATGCCCTCGAACTGAGCGACCGACAATTGCTGGGAAAATACATCGATCTGGGTTTTGAGAAAGAGTACAACGTCTACCTCGCCGCAGGAAACCCGCGGCTCGTGGTCAAACTCGACGATGGCCAAGGCGTCGTCTACGAGCGATGGCTTGACGGGCAGCCCGATCTGCCTGTGCCTCAGTTGCTCGGAACCGCAGTTGTAGACGGCCACACGTGGCATGCGTTCGAGGAGCGAGGCGGCGAGGATCTCCAGTGTCTGCGCAGGGAAACTGCAACCGCCGCAGGGAAGAGTTTGGCACGCCTCCATGCACGGTTTTGGTCAGAGTCCCCCGCCACGAACGTCAACGGAACCAGAGCCGAGAAATTCGCTCTGGTCGCAAAACATTTCCCGGAGCTATCCGTAGCCCTCACTGAACTGGCTGATCGCGCGGCGAGCGCACCATCGACGTTGTGCGAGAACGATCTGCTTCCGATGAATGTGCTCTGGGATGGGCATGACGCCACAATCATCGATTTCGGTCATGCTGATATCAGCCCGTACTTCGGCGATCCCGCACGATTCGTTGCTTTTGGCAAGCCCGAAGGTGGCTACTACGTTCAGCCGACAGACGCTCGCGAAAAGTTTCTCACCCAATACTTCGAGATCATCCGCTCTATGGCGGGAACAACTCTCGACCGAGCGCGCTTCGACCGAGACATTGCGCTCGGCGAAATCGCCGAGTTGTCCCTCGTCTTCGCTGCATACATCCGGCGAACGACGAAATTCGCTGATGTTGCCTCGCAGCCAGAGTTTGAACGCATCCTGCAACTTGCCCACACCCTCGGGTAGAACACGGTCGCCCCGCGCTCACCGAGGTCAACGCAACTGCTGACACCTCGGGCAGCGGAACGAGCTGCGATTCATAAAATGCTCACGTACCATCATCGTCCCGCAACGCTTGCACGGGAGCCCCTCCCGGCCGTAAGCGTCCAGCGAGCGGTCGAAATACCCCGACTCACCATTGACATTGACGTACAGGGCATCAAAGGATGTCCCACCCTGGGTAATCGCCTCGGACATCACCTCACGAGCTGTCTCCAACAACTCCACAGCCTTGCGCTGGCTGAGGCGCGAGCACGGGGTCTCCGGGTGACGACGAACCCGCCACAGGGTTTCGTCGGCATAAATGTTGCCGATACCGGATACCAGTGTCTGGTCGAGCAGGCTGCGCTTGATGGTCGACCTGCGTGCGCGCAGTCGTCGCGCAACCTCATCGACGCCAAAGGAATCCTCGAAGGGATCAGGGGCGATGTGGGCGACTGGGCCGGGCACATCGTCAACCAGCGGGGCGAGAGTGAGTCCGCCGAAGGTGCGCTGATCCAGAAAACGTAGATCACGGTCGTCACCAAGGCCAATGACAACACGGGTATGGCGATGCCGTGGGGCTTCCCTGTCGACGACACGGAACTGTCCGCTCATCCCTAGGTGGGCCAGCATCGCCGTGCCGTCGTCGAGGACGAACCACAGGTACTTGCCCCGGCGATTGATGGCGGTGAACTGGCGACCAGTCAGAATCGTCTCGAAGGTTCTGGCTTCTTCTGAACCACCGGTTGTGCGCAAACCGCGGACATCGACGACGTCGACACGCTCGACGACGGAGGGGATGACGAGGATCTCGAGTCCGGCTCGCACCGTCTCGACCTCAGGAAGCTCAGGCACCAGTGCGAGGAGGGATCAGTGCGGCAACCGCAAGCTGGGCCGCTCCCTGCTCGGCCTCCTTCTTGTTGTGGCCAGTGTAGGCAGCGTGCAGCTTGCCATCCACTTCTGCCCTGGCGCAGTAGCGGCGATTGTGGTCCGGGCCTGATCCGACGATGTCGTAGCGCGGAGCCTCAAACCCCTGCTCAGCGCAGTACTCCTGGAGAACTGTCTTCCAGTCGGTACCGGCTCCGGATCGATCCGCCTCGTCAACGAGGGGATCGAAGAGATGATGGACGAGGCGCAGAACGTCCGGCAGTCCCGAGGACAGCTCGACGGCACCCAGCAGGGCCTCGGTGGTGTCGGCCAGGATCGACGTCTTGTCGTGGCCGCCGGTACGTTCCTCGCCCTTGCCCAGCTTGATACGCGGCCCGATGCCGAGGCGACGAGCCAACCGCCCCAAGGACACCGTGCTCACGACGGCTGACCTCAGCTTGGCGAGCTGACCTTCCGGTTTGTCCGGGAAGGCGCGGTAGAGGTAATCAGTGACGCCGACCTCGAGGACGGCGTCACCGAGGAACTCCAACCTCTCGTTGGTGGGAATCCCACCGTTCTCAAAGGCATAGGAGCGGTGCGTGAGCGCGAGATCGAGGAGTTGGGGGTCACATCTGATCCCCAACTCCTTGAGAAGACCCAGGAAAGGCCACTCCCCGTACTCGGGTGAACTGACGTTCTGGTCCTTTCGTGCGCTCACGGTGCTGATCTCAGACCTCGGCAACCTGGCGGCGATCACCACGCGGGCCGTACTCGCCGCACGCGGGGCATGCGGTGTGAGGCAGGTGCTTCTCACCGCACGCCGGATTGGCACAGGTGACGAGATTGGTGGCAACCGTCTTCCATTGCGAACGACGGTGCCGGGTATTGCTGCGGGACATCTTCCGCTTCGGGACGGCCACGATCTTCTCCTTGGTGTGCTTCAGGTGTGGCATCCGTATGATACGGACGCCGTTGAGGGGAACGTTCAGGACTTGTCCGAATCATCCTCGCTGACGAGCCCTTGCAGAGCCGCCCAACGTGGATCGATCCGATCCGGATGGTCATGGTCCGGGTCCTCGTTGAGGTTGGCGCCGCAGTCTGGACAAAGTCCCTCACAGTCGTCGCGGCACAGCGGGCTGAACGCCAGGTTCAGCACCACCGCAGCACGGACGACAGGGTCAAGGTCGATCGTTTCCTCGGCACTGACCCGACTAGCGTCCTCCTCAGCCTCCTTGTCCGGGTAGAAGTACAGCTCCTGGATGTCGAGGACGAGATCCTCCTCGATGGGATCCAGACAGCGAGAGCACTCCCCCTTCAGGGTGGCTTCGACGGCCCCGGTGACGAGAACTCCTTCACCCACTGATTCCAACCGAAGGTCGAGATCGAGAGGGGAGTCCTCGGGAACGCCGATCATGTCGACACCGAGATCCGCCGGAGCGGGCACCGTCCGTTGAACCCGGGTCATCTGACCCACCTGCCGACGCAGCGAATGGGTCTCGATGACGAGATCCGAGTGTGCGTCGGGGTGGCGATGGGTGGTATTCATCGCAAAGATCCCTTCGACCAGTGGAACACGACGAGGTCATGACCGACTGGCCACTGTACAACGGAGATCGACGCCAGACCAAAACTGTGTGTCAGCTTGACTGTGCACGCCGTTTCAGGCACTCTGAACTAAAGCGTATTAGTTCGCTGGGATTCGACACCGACGCTGGAGTCGGATCCCACTGGGGACCCCCTTCAAGGAAGAAGTAGAGAACATGGCAAACCTCACCATCGGCCGACGTCAACTTCTCGGTGGTACGGCCGCACTGGCAACTGTCCTGGCTGCCAGCGCATGCGGCATGAGCGGATCGGGAGACAAGCCGTCGGGCCAGGCATCCATCGACTCCTCCGCCAAGCTCGAGGGCAGCATCCAGTTCCAGACCTGGTCGCTCAAGAACGAGAAATTCACCCCGTACTTCGAGAAGCTCGTCAAGTCCTTCGAGAAGGAGCATCCCGGCACGACCATCAAGTGGATTGACCAGCCGGGTGAGGGCTACGAGGAGAAGGTCCAGCAGCAGGCCACCGCCGGTCAACTGCCCGACGTCGTCAACATGCCCCCGAACTTCGCATGGCAACTCCTCAAGGCCAACAAGGTCATGGACCTCAAGAAGGCCGATACCAAGACCATCGACACATACACCAAGGGCGGCATCGATGCCTACACCTTTGATGGTCACGACGGGGTCTACGGCTACCCGTGGTACCTCGGCACCGACCTCAACTGGTGGAACACCCAGGCCTTCGAGGAGTACGGTCTCGACCCCAAGAAGCTGCCGACCACCCTTGACGAGCTCTACGAGCAGGCCATCACCATGGCTGAGAAGTCCGGCGGCAAGATGCCCCTCATCTCCACCGCTCCAACCCTCGGCGATCTCGCAGCCCAGGACGTCGAAGTCTTCAAGGACGGCAAATTCACCTTCAACACCGACAAGGCTGTCAAGATCATCGAGAAGTACGTCGAGCTCTATGCCAAGAAGGCCATGCCGCCGGAGGTGTTGCAGAACAACTACCTGGGCAACTCCAAGCTCTTCATCCAGGGCAAGGTTGCCTGGACCACCGGCTCGGCCTCCTTCCCGATCGATCTCAAGAAGGACGCCCCGAAGCTCGCTCCTCACGTCGCGATGACGAAGCACATCGGCGTTCCACCGCTTTTCGTCCAGGGTATTTGCGTCTCGAACGATTCCAAGAACCCGAACCTGGCGCTGGCCTTCGCCAAGTACGTCACCAACAACGCGAACCAAGTCGAGTTCGTCAAGCTGGCCCAGGGCTTCCTGCCCGGCACCAAGGAGGCCAACGAGAACCCGGAGTCCTTCACCTCGGTCATCGATGATCCACAGATGAAGAAGGCTGCCGAGGCCCTCGCGGAGGAGATGAAGGATGCGCAGATCGGCGAGCCGATGGCTTACACCGACGCCATGAAGACCTACGTCGGCCAGCAGATTTCCTCGGCCATGCGTGGTGACATCAAGGCCAAGGACGCCCTCGATAACGCCGTCAAGTACTGCAACGACCACATCGCGAAGTGATCCTCAGCCGGCCCCGCTCCCCGCGCGGGGCCGGCTCACCTCCCCGCTGACAACGCCCCTACCCCGCCAAGGATCTGCGCCCATGAACTCCCACCGCTGGTACACCCCGTGGTTGTTGGTGGCTCCGGCAGTCGTGTGGACCGTCGTGTTCGCCCTCTACCCCTTCATCAACACGATCATTCTGTCCTTCACGAACACCCGGCCCCTCGTCGGCGGGGAGTTCATCGGCTTCGACAACTACGTCGAGCTGTGGCACGACGACATGTTCTGGAATGCCATGGCGACAACCTTCATCTACGTCATCGTGTGCATCCCACTGTTGACGATCCTGCCGTTGCTGTTGGCCTTGCTCGTCGAGAAGAAGATCCCCGGGATCTCGTTCTTCCGTACCGTGGCGTACTTCCCGGTGATTGCCTCGGTCGTCGTCGTGGCCCTCATCTGGAGCTGGATGTTCGACTCCCGTGGTCTCATCAACCAGTCCCTGCAGTGGATGGGTGTCGCGAACAGCTCCATCCCCTTCCTCGTCGATCGGTGGAAGCTGTTGGGCTGCGCAATCCTGCTGACGGTGTGGAAGGGCCTCGGGTACTACATGATCGTCTACCTTGCGGCGCTCGGAAACGTCGACCATGACCTCCATGAAGCCGCCGCCCTCGATGGCGCAAGCAGCTTCCAGCGGTTCCGCAACGTCACCATCCCCGGGATCAGGCCGGCCATGGTTCTCATCATCGCCCTCATTGCGGTGTCCGGGATGAGGATCTTCTCCGAGCTCTACGTCCTCACGAATGGAACTGGTGGCCCAGGCGGTGAGGACTCCAGCCTCGTCATGATCATCAAACAGGTCGGTACCGGTCTGTCCGGACAGCTCGGCTATGCGTCGGCCCTGTCAGTCGTGCTGTTCTTCCTCACCCTCATTCCGCTAGCAACCATCGGTTGGGCGAACAACAAGGACCTGCGGTCTGGCCGCAAGCCCAAGCAGGCTGGCCGTCGTGCCCGCCGGGCAGCAGCCGTCCAGGCCACCACGAAGGAGACGATGGCATGAGCACCTCCAGCCCAACTCGTCCTGTCAAGCAGAAGCCGTGGCGTAGCCGGCGAGCATTCGACCCAACCCGCCCTACCCTTGCCGGACTCATCGGGCGTTACATCCTGCTGATCTTCGTGGTCATCATCTCGGTCGGCCCCTTCCTGTGGCAGCTGTCCACCTCCCTCAAAGGCGTCAGCGAGGACGTTTACTCCTTCCCGCCCCATCTCATCCCCCAAGACTTCAGCGTCGACGCCTACCGTCGCGTTGCCCATGTCGTCCCGATCTTCAGTTACGCCTGGCATTCGGTCATCGTCGCCGCGGTCTGCGTCATCGGCAACGTCGTGCTGGCCTCCCTGGCAGGTTATGCGCTGACCTGCATGAAATTCCGCGGCAAGAAGGTCGTCATGGGCATCCTGCTGTCGGTCCTCCTACTTCCCGGTGAGGTCACGCTGACCAGCCAGTACCTCGTCATCAAGGGCATGGGCCTGGCGAACACCTTGGCCGGCGTCGCCATCCCCGGTGTCGTCGGTGCCATCAACGTGCTCCTCATGGCCACCGCCTGTCGGGCGGTCCCTCCGTCGGTCCTCGATGCGGCGACCGTTGACGGAGCCAACACATGGGACAAGATCCGGCACGTGGTCTGGCCCAACATCAAGGGGATGGCCTCGGTGGTTGCGGTGTTCTCCTTCATCGGGGCCTGGGACGACTTCCTGTGGCCATTGGTCGTCCTCAACGATCCTGACAAGTACACCCTGACCGTCGGCATGCAGTACCTCAGTTCAACGATGTCGACCGACCCGCGTGAGGTCGCAGCCGGAACGATCATCGCCCTCATACCGATCATCGTCGTCTTCGCCTCGATGCAGAAGGTCTTCTTCCGTGGCGTGGAGAGCGGCGGCGTGAAAGGCTGAGCGACCCACACCCAAATCAGGAGACGGTCGGAACCAGAAGGGTTCCGACCGTCTTGTCGTTGGCCAATTCCAATGTCCCGGGGCAGGCAGACGTTCAGAGCTGCCCTGTGGAACCCCGGACGACGAGTTCAGGCGGCTGCTCGGTGATGTCCTCCACGTCCTGGCCATCAATGATGCTCATCAACATCGCGACGGCGTCCCTACCCAGAATTGACGGATCACGACGCAGAGCGGTAATTCCGGGCGGTATCACTCGACATGTCGGGGAATCCTCGAAGGACACGACCGAGACGTCAGCAGGAATCCGCAACCGGTGTTGCGTCAGGGAGGTGATGCCCCCCAGAGTCAATACTTCATTGTCATAGACGATGGCGGTGGGACGGTCAGGCCTGGAAAGAAGAGCGCTGGTCTCCTGAATTCCGGACTGCTCGGAGTAGTCGCTGGCCGCTGCCTCGATGACGACCACTCCGCGACTCTCCGCCTCCTGGGCGAAGACCTGGCGTCGGACCATGCTGTGCTCAAGGGTCGGGTCACCGCCGATATGGGCAATGCGACGATGCCCTTGGTCGGCCAAGTGGTTGACGATGCTCCGCGCAGCAGTGGCGTCATCGATATGAATGCCGGGCAACGGGGTGTCCTCCGTGGCTCCGACGACGGTGCACGGCATGTTGATCTCCGACATGAGGGACCACCGCGGGTCATTGCGGGCCGGGTCGACCAGGACGACACCGTCGACACGATGCTGAGCCCACCACTGTCGATGGACCTCACACTCCTCCTCAGGAGAGCCCACCAGCTGCAACACCAAGGCGATTCGAGCAGGAGTGAGAACCTCCTCCATCCCCGCGATGAGGTGCAGGAAGAACCCTTCCCCGGCGAAACTGCGATCGTCACGGGCGATGACGAGACCGACAGCACCGGCTCGATTGACCGACAACGCCTTCGCGGCGACGTTCGGACGCCATCCCATGTCCTTGGCCACAGCCTTGATACGAGCTCGGGTAGCCTCAGAAACTCCAGGCTTGTCATTGAGGGCAAAGGACACCGCGCCCGGCGACACACCGGCGACTCTGGCGATGTCCTTGATCGTCGTCCTGCCCATGAAGCCACGGTCCCTTCCGGAAGCATGAATGCCCTGATGGGCGCAGGTCACAAGGCATCCTCGCCCGGGAGCACATGGCCTTCACCCGCGCAGCATCATCCTAGGGCCAAACCGGAGAATGGGTAAAACGTTTCAGCGATGTCTTCACGATGCCCTCCAGAACGGTTCATTGGCTATTAGGGTGAGAGTCCCCAACGCTGGGAGACGTCATGCCTCAGACAACCTGTCTTGCCACAGATCACTACCGCATAACCCTCATCACTGATCGACTCATTCGCTGTGAGTGGCGCGATGACCCTACGGAGCCCTTCGAGGACCGACCGACACAGGTGGTCGCGGACCGCACGCCCCACGAGGTCACCAACACCATTGATGAGGCGAATGGCCATATCATCATTCGAAACCGGTATTACGAGCTTCGCTACGACGGCATGGAGTTTTCCCCGGAAGGGCTGCACGCATCGATAACGAGCGTCGGCAATTACCACGCCGTGTGGCACTGGGGCGATGACCCACTCTCGCAAAACCCATTCGGAATCCCCACCAATCTGGGCGGGACCGCTCGCACTCTCGACTGCGTCGACGGCCGTTGTGACATGGGCGCAGGTGTGGCGAGTGCGCAGGGATGGGCCGTCCTCGATGATTCTCATTCACTCGCACTGGAGGATGACGGACCCACCCGATGGTCTCAACCGGTACGTCGGTACAACCCAGCTGATTCCGGTGGCAAGGATGTCTATCTCTTCCTCCACGGCCATGACTATGCTGCCGCAGCCGCAGATTTCTACCGCATCACCGGACCGCAACCGGTTATTCCGCGATGGGCCCTGGGCAACTGGTGGTCTCGCTACCACAATTACAGCGCCGACGAGTACGAGACCCTCATGGATCGATTCGAGGCGGACGGAATCCCGCTGTCGGTGGCCGTCATTGACATGGACTGGCACCTCACCGACATCGACCCAGTTCTGGGACATGGCTGGACTGGATACACATGGAATCGAGAACTCTTCCCCGACCCTCGCGCCTTCCTTGCCAGCCTTCACCAGCGGGGATTACGGACCTGCCTCAATCTGCACCCGGCCGATGGCATCCGTCGTCATGAAGAGTGTTACCGACAGGTCGCCACTGACATGGGAGTCGACCCAGACTCAGGCGATCCCATCCCCTTTGACATTGCCGATCCACACTTTGCCACGGTGTACGTCGATGACGTCCTTCATCCCATGGAGGACGAGGGAGTCGATCTGTGGTGGGTGGACTGGCAGCAAGGACAGACCTGCTCGGTACCCGGACTGGACCCACTGTGGATGCTCAACCACGTTCACCACATCGACTCGGGACGCCCCCGCCCGGATGGCCGTCGCCGCCCGCTGACCTTCTCGCGTTACGCGGGACCCGGGTCTCACCGCTACCCCATTGGTTTCTCGGGCGATTCCGTCATCTCCTGGGAAACTCTGGACTTCCAGCCCGAGTTCACGGCCACCGCCTCCAATATCGGTTACGGATGGTGGAGCCACGACATCGGTGGGCACATCTTCGGGTCCCGCGATGACGAGCTCATCGCTCGATGGGCGCAGTTCGGGGTGCTCTCTCCCATCAATCGACTGCACTCGACCAAGAACGAGTTCGGGTCCAAGGAGCCGTGGCATTACCGCACTGAAACCGAGATGGTCATGACTCAGTGCCTGCGGATGCGTCACCGTCTCATCCCGTATCTGCACAGCGAGAATCTGTCAGGCCATCGCGACCTGTGCCCTCTCCTCCGACCTACCTACTGGACTCACCCAGAGTGGGAGGAGTCCTATGTCGATCGCAATGAGTACTGGTTCGGCAGCCAGCTCTTGGTGCGGCCGGTCACCAGCAAACGCGACCCCGTCACGGGACTCGCGACCACGCGTACCTGGTTACCCCCTCTCGATGATGGTCTTCGGTGGGTCGACCTCCTCACTGGGCTCACCTACTCGCCACAGCGTTTCGTCACCATGTCTCGCACCATCGACGAGGTTCCTGTCCTTGCCAAACCTGGAACCATCATTCCGACTGCCACCGACCCGTTGGCCAGAGGAGACGTGACGACCGATCTCACTCTGGTCGTCGTCCCGGGCGCTGCCGGCCACTTTGACTTGCTTGAGGACGACGACAGCCTGCGGACGACTCCTCTCGACCTCGACTCCGATGGACGGCTGCGAATCGGTCCATGCGAAGGTCCACACACAGCTGTGATGCGGCGATGGCGCGTGAGCGTCCACGCAGGAGGGCGTCCCGTCACGATTGATCTCGGGCAGCATCGTCTGGACGAGGTCGTCGAAACCACCATCTCGGCCTCGTCCGACTGCGCCGATGACCTCATGACGAGAGCCATCACGCTCATCGATGCTGCTCAGATCGAATTCACCACGAAAACTCGCTTGGCAGACCTGTTGCGAAGCGGCCGTCCTCCCCTCGACCTCACCGCAATGCTGCTGGACGAGGATGCGCCCGACTCTCTTCGCAACGCTCTGTTGGAGATCGTCTGGGCACTTTCTTCCGAGTGAGTTGACTAAACCGTATTAGTCACTACACTTCAATTCTGAAATTATCCGTTGTCAATGTCGCAACCGCCAGGGACTCCCCATGCATGATCACGCCCCCATTCTTGACGGTCGGGTGCGCCGTCATCTCGCTGAGAAGATTCGCCCCGCCGAGACCACCACGGTGTGCCCACTCGACGTCGAGTGGGCTCCCGTCACTGACACCACCGAGGGACCGAACAGTCGCCCCGGAGTCCGCGGACAGGGAGAGCCCATCTCGATCAGCGAGGGGCTGTCGCTGAGCTATGAGCCGTTCCGGGTGGGAGACAAGTGGGGCCCGCCATGGGGAACGACCTGGCTCCATCTCATGGCCACCGTTCCGCCGGAGCATCGCGACGACCATCTCGAGATGATCGTCGACCTCGGGGGCATCTGGGACTCCCCCGGGTTCCAGTCCGAGGGCCTCGTGGTGCGTCCGGACGGGTCGGTCATCAAGGCTCTCAACCCGCGAAACACGTGGATTCCCGTCGAGATCGACACGGAAGGTCACATCGACATCTACGTCGAGGCTGCCTCCAACCCGATCCTGTTGGCCCAGCCTCCCTTCCAGCCAACCGAGGACGGGGACAAACTCACTGCCTCGACTGACGCCTACTACACCCTCAAGCGAGCTGATCTCGTCGTCGTCCACGACGAGGTCCGCGAGCTCATCGCTGACATCATAACTCTGTCCGGTTTGGCTTCCCAGCTACCGGAGGATTCCGAGCGCCGGTGGGAGATCCGTCGTGCTCTGGATCGTTCCATGGACAGAATCGATCTCTTCGACGTTGCCTCCACAGCATCAGCTGCTCGGGCCGAGTTGGCCCCAGTCCTCGCTCGTCCTGCCCACGACTCTGCCCAGACGATGACGGCCATCGGCCATGCCCACATTGACTCCGCCTGGTTGTGGCCGCTGCGCGAGACCCGACGCAAGGTCGCTCGAACCATCTCCAACCAGCTCAATCTCATCGAGAATGACCCCACCCATCTCTTCGCCTTCCCTGCTGCTCAGCACTCGGCCTGGCTGGAGGAGGACCATCCTGACCTCTTCGCCAGATTGCAGAAGGCAGTCGCCGACGGCCGGATCATCCCGGTTGGAGGCATGTGGGTGGAGTCTGACGCCAACCTGCCTGGTGGGGAAGCGATGTGCCGTCAGCTGCTGTACGGGCAGCGGTACTTCATGAAGAAGTTCGGCCACCACTGCCCCGAGGTGTGGCTGCCTGATTCCTTCGGCTACTCGGGAGCCCTACCGCAGCTGGCCAAGCTGGCCGGTGCCCAGTGGTTCCTGACCCAGAAGATCTCGTGGAACCAGGTCGACAAGTTTCCCCACCACTCCTTCTGGTGGGAGGGAATCGACGGCACCCGCATCTTCACCCATTTCCCGCCGGCTGACACCTACGGTTCTGACCTCTCGGCCCGCGACCTCGAACACGCCAGGTCCAACTTCCAGGACAAGGGCCGCGCCAATTCCTCCTTGGTGCCCTTCGGCTATGGAGATGGCGGCGGTGGTCCCACCCGCGAAATGCTCGCCCAGGCCCGTCGTGTCGCCGATCTTGACGGATCCCCCAAGCTGACCATCGAGCCTCCGGCCACGTTCTTCAGCCGCGCCGAGGCCGAGCACGAGGATCCGGGCGCCTGGGTTGGAGAGCTCTACCTCGAGCTGCATCGCGGCACGTTCACCAGCCAGTACGAGGTCAAGAAGGGCAACCGTCGCAATGAGCACCTGCTGCGCGACGCCGAGCTGTGGTGCGCCACCGCAGCGGTACGCGGCCTGATGGACTACCCCGGTGAGTGGTTGGCCGAGATCTGGCGGACCATCTGTCTCTACCAGTTCCACGACATCCTGCCTGGATCGGCGATCGCGTGGGTGTATCGCGAGGTCGTCGCCGATCACCGGCGCATCTCTGACGAACTCACCGAGCTCATTCACCATGCCCAGGAGCTGCTAGCCGGAGAGGGTGACGAGCAGGTCGTCTTCGATTCTGCTCCTATGACTCGTCCGTGGGCTTCCACCGTGGCCATGGGTGCCGGAGTTGCTCCGGCAATTGCCCACGGGGTTCAGGCTGAGGATGCGGCTGACGGATTCGTCGTCGACAATGGCCTGCTGCGTCTTACCGTTGACGAGCACGGCCTCATCACCCACCTCGTCGACCCTGCTTCCGGTCGCGACGCCATCCCAGCTGGTCAGCGTGGCAATCTTCTCCAAATTCACCCTGACTTCCCGAACATGTGGGACGCGTGGGACATCGATCCCTTCTACGCCAACAACGTCACCGACCTGGATGATGGCAAGGCCACCATGTCCCGCAACGGTGATTCGGTGACCATCAGCGTCACAAGGACGTTCGGGGATTCCCGCGCTACCCAGTCGCTGACCGTGAATCCGGGAGATCCGCGCGTCAAGGTACGCACCCATGTCGACTGGCACGAACGAGACAGTCTGCTCAAACTGGCCTGGCCGGTGGACGTCCACACCGATCACGCCGACTACGAGATCGAGATGGGTCACATCACCCGCCCCACCCACACCAACACCTCGTGGGATGCCTTCCGCTTCGAGGTTCATGCCCATCGCTGGGTGTACATCTCCGAGCCCGGATTCGGCGTCGCCATCGCCAACTCCGGTACCTATGGGTGGAATGTGTCCCGCCATCCCAAGGACAACGGTGGCACGTGGTCGATGGCCCGCGCCTCCCTTCTCAAGGGAGCCCGCTACCCCGACCCGCGCGCTGACGAGGGAGAGCATGACTTCTTCCACACTCTGCACGTCGGAGCCGATCTCACCGATGCCGTGCGTGACGGGTATGCCGCCAACCTGTGCGTACGTCGTCGTCAGGGATCGCCGGTCGATCCACTGGTCAGCGTCGAAGGCATTGCGGTCGAGGCCGTCAAATTGGCTGAGGATGGCTCTGGTGACGTCATCGTCCGGTTGTACGAGCCCTACGGGCGTCATGTTCACACCACTATGACGGTGGGCTTTGGCGCCACGTCCGCCGTCGAGTCCGACCTGCTCGAGGAACCCCTTGAGGGCAACCCGCACGCCCAGGCCGGTCCGTCAGTCATCACCGCTGACCTTGCTGACGACACGATCGGTCTGTCCATGCGTCCCTTCCAGGTTGCGACCTTGAGGTTGGGACGCAACCGATGAGGATTGGCGTCAATCACACACCGTCGCAGGGATGGTTCCACAGCTGGCTTGACCTCGATATCGATGCGACACGACGCGACTTCGAAGCAATTGCACGACTGGGCCTCGATCACGTACGGATCTTCCCACTGTGGCCGTTGTTGCAGCCCAATCGCGGTCTGGTGCGTCCCCGCGCCCTCGATGACGTCGTCTCCGTCGTGCGCGCAGCTGGCGAATTCGACCTTGAGGTCACCGTCGACGCCCTCAACGGACATCTGTCGAGTTATGATTTCCTGCCCTCCTGGGTGGTCACATGGCACGAGTCAAATCTCTTCACCGATCCGCTCGTCAAGGCTGGCCAGACCGAACTCATCAGCCAACTGGCAACACGCCTGCGGGAAGAGCCGAACGTCACCGGCATGACGGTGGGCAATGAGTTCCCGCAGTATGCGGCTCTGGCCCCGGGGCATCATCATCCGACGCGCAGCGGGTGCACCATCGATGAGGCCCAGACGTGGTTGGAGACGATGCTCGGGACCATGCGGGACCAGTGGCCAGACGGACGATTCTGGTTCGGGTTCGACGACGACCTCTGGTTCGTTGACGATCATCCCTTCACCCCGCGTCACGCCGTCACCCTGGGCTCCTCGACGACCATCCATTCCTGGGTGTTCGCTCAGGTCGGACCGCACTTCGGGGAGGGACATCCCGCCCTGACGTGGTTCCCGCGCTATCTGCTCGAACTGGCCCGGGCCTGGAGCCCTGATCCCCACCGTCCACTCTGGCTGCAGGAAATTGGTGCGCCTCGCAGCCACGTTCCCGACGACCGGGCAGCGGACTTCGTCACGTCGTCCTTGGCCTCGGTGGCCACCACCCCGAGTCTTGAGGCGGTGACATGGTGGTGCTCCCACGACGTGTCAGACCAGCTGTTGGATTTCCCGAAGCTGGAGTATTCGCTCGGCCTGTTCACCAACGACGGCAAGCCAAAGCCGGAAGCCTTGGCCATGTCGGACATGCTGCCCGATCTGCACAACGCCCAGCCTCAGGAACAGACCGATGAGCCGCTGGAATTCAGCGCGGACTGGGACACCGGGGCGGGACGGTCGGTGTCCTTCCCCATGGGCGATCTCTTCGCCCGGTGGGTTGATGAAGCCATACAGACCGGACGAGCGCCCAAGCTCGTCCTTCATCCCACCCATGGGCTCACAGACCGAGAGGCCCTCACCAGTGCTCTAGCCCGCTGACCTGCTGACTGCGACCTCATGGTCGACTCCCAGAGGACTGGCCATGGCCCAAGAACACCCGGTAGTCATGAGTGCGGGAACCTCTCTCGCAGCGCGGCATCGACGATGGCTGGCACGAACTCTGAGACGTTGCCCCCGTTGCATGCCGCCGAGCGAATCATGGAGGAGCTGATCGTCCCGAATTCGCGCCCAGCCGGCAGCAGGATCGTCTCAATCCCGCTCATGGCCTTGTTGAGGTGGGCCATCTGGAGCTCGTAGTCAAAATCCCCACCAAAGCGCAGGCCACGAATGATCGCGTCAGCTCCTTGCTCGGTGCAGAAGTCGACGAGCAACCCATCGACGAGGGCGACCTCGACACCCGGGATGTCAGCGACGGCATCCCGGACAAAGGTCACCCGCTCCTCCATGGAGAAAATGCCGTTCTTGGCCGAGTTGACCGCCACCCCGACGACGACCTCGTCAACAAGCTCGGCGGCTCGCGTCACGATGTCGACGTGGCCGAGGGTGATGGGGTCAAAGGATCCTGAAAAAACTGCTTTCACTGCTGCTCCATGGGCTCGCGGTTGCGCTGGGCGTAGTAGACGACGGTTTCACCGTAACGAGAGTTCCACGACTCAAACCCTTCCGGAAAGTGAGGGGTTCGGCTGCGGCGCGACCTCTCCACCACGACCAGTCCGTCATGGGCCAGGGCGTTCTGAATCGTGGCGGCGATGAGGCCATCCATGACGTCGTCGGCCAAGTCGTAGGGTGGGTCGAACCAGACGACGTCAAAGGTCTGCCGGTTGTCGGAGAGAAATGTCGAAACCGTCTGGGCGGCCACCTGAATCCGCAGGCGCGTGGTCCGGGCGTTCTCCGTCATGACATGACACGCTGAGCGGTCCCGGTCGACGGCAAGGACCGTCGATGCACCGCGACTGGCAGCCTCGAGGGCCACCGCTCCGGACCCAGCGAACAGGTCGCAGAAGGCTTGCCCGGCAAGCTGGTCCTCGGGAGCCTCATCAGACGTTCCGTTCCAGGCTGCCAATGCAGAGAAGACAGCCTCGCGCACCCGATCGGTCGTAGGACGTGTGAGACGTCCTGGCGGGGTGGCCAGACGCTGTCCGCCAGCACGACCCGAGATAATCCTGCTCATCCCTCCAGGCTAGCGGTTTCGCTCGATCCTGCCCGCATCGTCGCCGTACCCATTGCATCCACTCCTGGACCGCGCGGGCCCCTCGACATGGTCATGTGGCGAGCCATCCTCACCAATATCGGCAACTTTGTGCCGGTCGGCTCCCGAAATGGGCCGTGTTCAGGAAGAATGGCTCCATGATCAATGAGGAGAACCCGATCACCGAGGTCCCGGAGGACAGCTGCTGGGGCTACCTTGACACGGCTGAGGTCGGCCGCCTGGCCACCAGCGTCAATGACCAGCCCGAGGTATTCCCCGTCAACTACGTCGTCGACGGGCAGAGCATCGTCTTCCGCACCGCCGCTGGAAGCAAGCTTGAGGACATCGTCACCAACAACCGTGTGGCCTTCGAGGCCGACGGCTGGACCGAGGAGACCGGCTGGTCGGTCGTCGTGCGCGGCAGCGCCGAGGTCATCACCGACGAGGCCGAGCTCGCGCTGTGCGACAAGATGCCCCTGCTGCCGTGGGTGCCGACCGTGAAGCGCAACTACGTGCGTGTCCAGGCCGATCAGATCACCGGCCGTACCTTCGCCTTCGGCCCGGAGCCCAAGGACAACTGACAGACCACTCGCGAAGGTCCGGATCGTCATCAACGTTCCGGACCTTCGTCACGCCTGGGCAGCTCATCCCTGTTCCATGAGATCGCCCTCAGCCAGCATTTCCGTCGCGGTGACGACGTCGAGCAGCCGGGGATCCTCAGGTTCCTCTTGCACCCACCGTTCGGCGAGATCCTTGGACGCAGTGACGATCTCGGCGTGGTCGAGCACCCGCAACAACCGCAGCGGCGAGGAATACCCCGACTGGGAGGATCCGAGCACATTGCCCTCGTGACGCTGGGCCAGGTCCAATTCGGCCAGCTCAAAGCCGTCACGGGATGATGCCACCGCGGCGAGCCGCTCACGGGCCGTCGTTCCGGGCAGGGCCGTCGTCACCAGAAGACACAGGCCCGGCAGTTTTCCCCGCCCGATACGTCCGCGCAACTGGTGTAACTGGGAGACGCCGAAGCGGTCGGCGTCCATGATGACCATCATAGTGGCGTTGGGGACGTCGACGCCGACCTCGATGACCGTGGTGGAGATGAGGACCTGGGACTCACCGTCAGCGAAGCGATCCATGACGGCCTTCTTCTCATCGGCGTCCAGCCGAGAATGAAGGACGTCGATGCGCAGTCCTGTGAGCGGACCGGAGGCCAGCTGAGGAGCGATCTCCTCGACCGCAGCCGTCGGCGGGCGACCACTCTCGACGTCTTCAGCGTCATCGCTGCTGATACGAGGACACACCACGAAGACCTGATGCCCGGCCTCGCACTCCTCTCGGATGCGCTCCCAGGCGCGGGCGAGCCACGAGCGGTGGGCTGGCAGATCAACCACAGTGGTTTGGATGTCGGCACGTCCGGACGGCAGTTCTCGCAAGGTCGACACCTCGAGATCACCGAAGACCGTCATGGCAACCGTGCGAGGAATCGGCGTTGCAGTGAGAACGAGCTCGTGAGGTCGAGCACCGTCACCAGTCGTCAAGACACTGCGCTGCTCGACGCCGAAGCGGTGCTGCTCGTCCACGACGACCAGACCGATGTTGTTGTAGATGACCTTGCCTGACAACAGGGCATGGGTTCCGATGACGATTCCGGCCGCTCCCGAGGCGATGTCGGCCAAGGCGGTTCGGGTTCCAGCCGTCTTCATCGAACCCGTGAGCAGGGCAACTCCGGTGGAGTTCTCCGGGGCATCCAGGCCACCGCCAGCGGCCAGCTCCCTCAGCATCCCGGTGATCGTGGCGTAATGCTGCTGGGCGAGAACCTCAGTGGGTGCCAGCAGAACGGCCTGGTACCCGGCGTCGACGACTTGGAGCATGGCGCGTAAGGCCACGAAGGTCTTGCCGGAACCCACCTCCCCCTGCAGCAGTCGATGCATGGGGTGATCGGAAGACAGGTCAGCGTCGATGGCCTGGCTGATCTCGTCCTGGCCTGCCGTCGGGGTGAACGGGAGTCTCGACTCAAAGGCTGCCAGCAGGCCGTCGTCATGACGTCGACACACCGGCGCATCATGACTCTCGGCATCACGTCGACGCACCGCCATCGTCACCTGGGTGGCGATGGCCTCCTCCCACACCAGTCGTTCGGCACCGCGATTGGCTTCCTCCACCGAATGCGGGTGGTGGATGGCGTGGTAGGCCTGCCACAGGCTCGGCAGATCAGCCTCCTGACGCAGCCATCCGGGCAGGGTGTCCTCAAGTTCGGGGGTGGACTCGAGCAGCATCGACTCCACCGAGGCGATCTCCCAGGTGCGCAACTTCGAGGTCTGCGGGTAGAGACCAAGCAAACCGTGACGCTGCACCTGCGCAGCCATCACCTTGCCCTCCTCACGACCCGCCACGACCTTGCCGTTGCGGTCAACCATGACGAAGTCAGGATGGACGAGCTGCGGATTGCCCCGGAACTCCCCCACCTTGCCGACGAAGATGCCGTGAGTGTGGGCAGAAAAAATGCGCTGCCAGTAGGACACGATGTGAGGTTTGCCGAAAAAGGTGACGGGCAGACGTGCGTTGCCGTCGGACAGCATGACTTCCAGCCGCTGACGCGGTCGCCTCTCTCGACCTGTCACGGTCTTGTTGGTGTGGACCTCGACGCCGACGACGTCGGCCACCAAGGCGACTTCGGTGTCAACGACGAGGTGGGACAAATCCGTGGTTTCGGTACCGGTGAGGTAACGACGCGGAAGGTGACCGAGGGCCTCGCCCACCGTCTCGACGTGCATCGCAGCAAATGCTTTGGCCGTCTTGGCTCCCACCGCCTCCGCCAAAGGGCGATGAAGCTCCTGCTGGCTGCGGGTGTGCCACCTGGTCACTGCATTCACAGTGTCACCGTACCGACGGGCAATGACACCCACAACGACAAAGAACCCGCCTTACGGCGGGTTCTAACGTCGAACGCAATTGCTCAGCGGCTGACTCGGCCAGCCTTGAGGCACGACGTGCACACGTTCATGCGCTTGTGCGTGCCGTTCTCGACGACACGGACGCGCTGGATGTTCGGGCTCCACCGGCGATTGGTCTTCTTCTTCGACCAGGGGACGTTGTGTCCGAAACCGGGGCGCTTGGCGCAGATGTCACACACAGCAGCCACTGGGAGATCTCCTGTTCAGGGCCGGGTGCATGACGCACCCGACGCAATCGTTGGGTTCGGGGGTTCCTTCGGGAACTGAACAAGAATATACGGTTACCTGCCCTGAACCCAAATCGACGCCTCACCACCTCGGCGCGGCCCCACAACGATGTGCCAACAATGAGCAGTCGATTGGCCACCTGGCAGACACATAGTCAGATCGGCAACTCAGGAAGTGACCTCACGATATTGACGGTTTCAACCGACACCCGGGTCACCCGCTTCACCAAGTCGACGATGTAGTAGCCGAGGTTGGTGTGGTGAGGGGTGGGAAAGATTGATTCCAACCGATAGACCATATCGTTAAGCGGACGGTCAAAGTAGACGCTCTGCTTGGTGAAAGGCCGGTAAGTCGCCGCCGGATAACGACGCTCCGAACGATATTGGTGATGGCGGCCGCAGAGGGCATCGGCGACGAGCCCTCGGCTCCAGCTGATCCTCGTGGGGTTGTTGTCGAGCTGCTCAGCCTTGGTGTGTCCGGCTGCGGTTTCGGCATTGTATGTGTCGAGCATGCGTCGCATATTGTGCTCGACTTTGTCGGCCGAAAAGTTGTAGCACCACGCGTCCCGGCTAGTCGCTATGCCTCGCGAATGCAGGGTGAAATGGCGCAAGCTGGGATCCTTGACATCCTTAATACCGATAGCGGGGAAGGTGGCGAAGCTCTCGTCACGCTGGTTCAGCCAGTCCCCGTCCTCGTTAGGAGTGATGGTGCGCCAACCGACGGTAGACAGACACGCCTCATCAAGGTCGGAGAGTTTTTCCTCGCGGGTCTGGTAGTCGGGCACACCGTGGTAATGGATGCGGGCCGTCCCGGTGCGGGCGGGATTCTTGACGGCAATGAGCACGGCGACGCCAGTCCGGGCCCCGGAGTCAAAGATGCCGCCGCCCTCCTGCCGCCTAAGTATCCCGGCAGTGCGAGCATTCCCCCGTAGGTTATAGAGGTAGACATCGCTGAAGTCGTCCGCAAAGCTCCTGCGGATGCCGTCGGCGGTGTTCCCGTCAACCCAACCATTATTAGAGACGAACGCAAGGACACCCTGCTCCCCGAGCCGATCGGTGGCCCAACGGAAGGCGCGGATGTAGGAGTCATAGAGGCTGTTCTTGTTGGTGCTAGTCGATCGGGCGGCGTAGGTGCCGACGATCCTGGCGTCCAACGTCGGGTACTTGAGGTTGGCATTGTTGTCGTTCGCGCTGGTCTGGCCAGCGCTATAAGGCGGGTTGCCGACAATGACCCTGATCGGGGTGGCAAGCTGGGTCTCGATCCGAGCATTGTTGGCCGGGATGAGGCTGGTGTCGGCCTTGTCCCCGTCCTCACTGATCTGGAAGGTATCGGTCAATGTGGCACCGCCAAAAGGCTGGTAGGCAACCTTCGCCGCCTCGACACCCTGCTGCTCAGCCAGCAGGGACTGGTAAGTGGTCTCGACGTTGACGCAGGACATGTAGTAGGCAAGCAACATGATCTCGTTGCACCACAGCTCGCCCGCATGTCCGTCGACGCCATATTTGCGCGCCAAGTCCACCGGATCGATAATCCCCGACTGCAAGAGCCGGACGATGAACGTTCCAGTGCCGGTGAATGGGTCGAACACGACGGCGTTCGCCTGGGTGGAGTTCCCGATCGGATACGCCAACAGATCCAGCGGCTTGCTGGTCGGATGATCTGCGTTGCGGCGCGGCTTGGCGAAATTCCAGACGGTGGTTTGTTTCCGGTCCGAATACCACTTGTGCTTGCCGTTCTTCACCCAGCCGTAGAGCACGGGCTCGTGTTGCCACTGGTACGGGGATCGCCCCAGCACGAGCGAGTCCTTGACCCAGATACAACAGCCCGAGAGCTTGAAGCCTGCGTCTTGGAAGGCACGGCGGAAGTTCAGACCTTCGGTATCAGCGTGGAACACATACGCCGATGCGCCCTTCTCACACACTTCCGCGATCTGGGTAAAGGCGGCGAGCAGGAACTCGTAGAAGGCGTCCGCGCCCATCTTGTCGTTCTTGATCGACAAGCCGTCGGACGATTCGAAAGCGACGTTGTATGGCGGGTCGGTGAGCACGAGGTTGGCGCGCTTGCCATCCATGAGCGTGGCGACGTCGTCGGGGCGGGTGGCGTCGCCGCAGACGAGGCGATGCCGTCCAATCGTCCACACATCCCCACGCTGGGCGAACGCGGCGGCTTCCAGGGCGGCTGTCAGGTCGAAGTCGTCGTCCTCCACGTCGTCCTCATCCAAGGAGCCGATCAACTGCTGGATTTCGTTGTCGTCGAAGCCGGTCAGCTCCGCATCAAAATCGGAGGCATCCAAGTCGGCGATGAGCAGTGCGAGTTTGTCCTGGTCCCAGTCGCCGCTGATCTTGTTCAAGGCGACGTTGAGCGCTTTCTCCCGCGTCTCGTCCAGTTCGACGACCACGCAGTCGACGCTTGTTTCACCGAGGTCTTCGAGGATTTTGAGGCGCTGGTGGCCGCCGACGACATGCCCGGTGGTCTGGTTCCAGATGACCGGTTCGACGTATCCGAACTCAGTCAGCGACCGCTTGAGTTTTTCGTAGTCGGGGTCGCCGGGCTTCAGGTCTTTGCGCGGGTTGTAGTCGGCGGGCGTGAGTTCAGTGATGGGTAGCTGTTCGATGTGCATGGGTGTCCACCGCCTTCAGTAGGTCGCGCTCGTAGCGCCAGGTTTGTTCCCGACCCATGTGCCCGTAGAACGCCAGATCCCTGTAGCGGGGTGTACGCAGGGCGAGGGCGTCGATGATCCCGGCCGGCCGCAACGCGAACACGTCCCGCGCAGCCTGGGTGAGGATCGGATCGGCGTATTCGCCGGTGCCGAGCGTGTCCACACTGAAGGCGACCGGATCAGCCTTCCCAATCGCATAAGAGATGGCCACCTGGCATTCAGCGGCCAGACCGGCATCGACGATCGTCCGGGCAATCAGCCGCGCCAGGTAAGCCGCAGACCGGTCGACCTTGGAGGGGTCTTTACCGGAGAACGCACCCCCACCATGGGGCGCGAGACCGCCGTAGGTGTCGACCATGAGCTTCCGACCCGTCAGCCCGGTGTCGGCGCGAGGCCCGCCCGCAACGAACCGGCCCGAAGGATTCACCAGCACCTCCGTGTCGCCGTCGACAGGCAGGTAAGGCCGGCAAGCCGGGGCAACAATCAACGAGCGCACCTCACGCTCCAACACCGCCAGATCCTTGCCCGCCTCGTGCTGCACCGACACGACAACCGCCTCCACCGCGATGGGTGTGCCGGTGTCGTCGTAACGCACCGAGACCTGTGCTTTCCCGTCCGGCTTGATCCCGGCGATGGTTCCGTCGACCCGTGCGGTGTCGAGGCGTCGGCAGATGCGGTGTGCGAGAACAAGCGGCAACGGGAGACGTTCGGGGGTCTCACTGGTGGCGTAGCCGTAGACGGTGCCCTGATCACCTGCCCCCTGCAAGGCGAACGCCGAGCTGTCGCCGCCGCGTGCCTCCAGGGAGGTGGACACTCCGGCGCTGATGTCGCCGGATTGGCGGCGCGTCCACACATAGATCAAGAACCCGAGCGGACTGTAACCGGCTTTCGCGAGGGCGGTGCGCACCGACTCCCGAATGCGGGGGCGGTGGTCGGTGGTGATTTCGCCGGTGACGATGATCCGCCTGCCTGCGGCCATCACCTCCACTGCCACCCGGGCAGCCTTGTCCTCGAAGAGGATGTCGTCGAGGATCTGGTCGGCGATCTGATCGGCCAACTTGTCCGGATGACCAGCGCACACGGACTCGGCAGTACGAACAAGAGACATGAGCACACTCGCTTCCACGAAACACAGACGGAAAAAACAGCGCCCACCCCGCTCGGGGATGGACGCAAACAGCAGGAAAGACGGTCAGGAGCGGGCTTTGAGCAGATGCTCCATCACCTCGTCGCCGGGCGCTACACCCGCGTAGTCGGTGGTGCAGGTGGCGCGCACGATCTCGTAAATCTCGTACCAATACACATTCGCCTGCTTCCCAAACGACTGCGACATGGCGACGAACGGGGACGCGATGGCGGCACCGGTGGTGGGGTGTTTGCCGAGCAGGCCGAACTTGGAGATCGCCTGCTCGCACTGCACATAGCGGGCGAACGCCTGCGCGTACGACTCAATCAACCTTGGTGCCACGAACTGCGAACAGCCGCGCTGGTCGAGCCACTGCCACGTCTCCCGGTAGACCAAATCTGCGCCGAGGGGTTTGCCGTCGCGCTGAATCTCGGACAGGTAGTCGGACGGTTCGGGCATCGCCTCTCCGGCGAGCACCGCACCGGCACCGATGTCGCCGCCTTCGAAGTTGAACGGCTCGTTCAGCGGGTCTTCGAGGCGGGTGGCGGGTCGTCCGGCGGCGAGCTTCTCATTCAAAGGGTCTGGTTTCGCGCCTGCACGCACGCGGCGGCCGCCTCGGTTGGTGCCGTCTGTAGACATGAAGCCATCTCCGCTGGATACAGTAGACGTGATCGCTAGAATTAACTGGCAGTAGAATTCGACCAGCTTGGATCGCTCAACGCGCATGAGCGCAGGAGGAGACGCATGTGTCAGTCAGAACTCGCGCAATCGAGTACTTGCGTTACTTGCTGATCTGTTCGATACCCCCGCTTATAGGTTGGTGGATGCGCTTGAACCCCGTCCAACTATACGGCAATGAAGCGCCACCCAGTAACCCTTTTATTGAAATATCGTGGGCGTTACTGGCTCTAGGGTTTGGCACTGGATTGCTGTTTATTCCAATTCACTGGGTGGCTGCCACTGCAGACGCCTTCCGTGTAGTGAAATTACCCACCATGGTATGTATCTCGCTTGCTTCCACCTTCGTCACATCTGCATTCATTTCTCCTGGAGACTTTATCGAGTATCTGCAAAGCAAGGGCCTCTTGTGGGTTTGTCTCGGTATGACGATTACGTGCGCAACAGTTTTTTGGCGCTTTTACAGTTTTCGCCGCAGCGCAAAGCCCAACAGGGGCGGCACCGCAGATAGTGCCACCCCTGCCGCGTCAGGTGCTTCTAGTGAGAGCGAGTGAAGAGGTAGTTAGCAAACGCTCTCACGCACGCTTGCCGTTCCTCCTGGCTAGAGTTTCCAGCGAGTTCAAGCAGCCCTCCGTAGAACCCCTCGAGGACACCGTTCATTCTGCTCCAGGTCGTGTCATAGAGCGAATCAACTGAGGAGTAGTCAAGCCCGTCATGTTCGTAGACGCTGTAGCGGTTCGCGGTGACAATACTCAGATAGTACTGTTCCATGGAATCAGACAGAGATCGGATGCCATTGTTGCCGCGTCCTTGAATCGTAGGAACCAATGCGATAGCGTCTGCATCGTCACAGATATCAGTGAAGTTGCATGATACTCCTAACGCGTTTGTGTCAATACCAGCGTTGATAAAGTACGTTGCCGGGTAATCTGGGTCGGCTCCGATGAGAGCATTTGCTGCTCGCGTGCGATTTAGATGAGGATGTGCCTGCATATATCGACGCAGGTCATTCATGCCAGTCGCAAGATCTCCTGCCCAGCCTGCCCAGTGATCCGGTGTCAGGGTTGTGTATAGGTAGCAGTACAGAGTGTAGGCCATGGGCGAGATCGTTCTTGCCGTGCCGATGAGTATCGGTGAACGGTGTTCTCTGCTCACCAATGTAGGGTTCAAGACTGTTAACCAGTCCAGGGTGCGAATTCTTCAGATACAACTCAAATGAAATATCGTTGAAGGTACTTGCCGCGATGGAGAATTTCCAATGCTGCAAATAATCCCGTGCTAGATACCGCAGCACACCGGGCACAATATCACTAGGGCGATAGTCTGGATGCGTCGCATAACTCGCCCAGTCACCTGCGGAATAATCAGAATATGCATCCTCTAGGCTTCGAATCAACGGTAAGACCCGCGTGAATGGCGTAATCGCATTCAGGCTGGGCACGGGAGGTGCCTGATATGGCACAGTCGGCTGCGGATTCGTGCCTGAGGATAGAACCGATCCAACCGCAGCGATCCGTCCAGAAAATGCTACCCGGTCGAGATCCCATTTCCCTCGGTATCCACTGATTTCGTGGAACTGGTCGAAGACCCAGTTGTGTGGGATCGGGAATCCGAGGTTGCCTGAGAATCCGGTGGACATGTCGGAAACAAACGAGGCCACGCTGTAGCCTGCCTGAGCTACTCGAGTGCAGATGTTACGCGATGCGTAGACGCCTACTCGATAGCCGCCGCCAAGATTCTGCGTGACCGCTTTGAAATAGGGCAGGATGTTGCTGGTTACTTCGGGATCTGTGGCATCGTAGTCCACTGCAAAGTAGATGACCGTGGGTGGCACACCAAGTCGCTGGGCAGCGGCTTGGGCTTCCTTCGCATGACGGTGCCCAGTATCGGCGGTAAAGTGCCTAAGCGCTGTTGAGTACTCCTGGAAGATCGGGAAATACTGCAGCCCATGACTCACGATGCGTTCTAGCTCACCCGTGCGTAGCGCCTTAAAGTAGTCTGATTCAGCTACGTCCTCTTGACCAGGCTCTGAAAGATAGCGACCCGCGATCAGGTAACCATCTGCCTTAAGGTGCTCGGCGAGTTCGTCAGTGATCTCGAAACGTGTATCACAAGCCACACACGCACGGTTGGGGTCGCCTTTAGAGGTCAGAAGGCTCATCCAGGTCGTTGGATCAACCACCTCGGTCACTGGCAGAGCGTGTGCTTGCTGGAACTGCCTCAATATGTTTTCAACTTCGCTATTCCATGTGCTGGTTGGCGTGATTGAGTAGCCGTTACTGACCAGACTCACAGTAGCTAGCCATACCCACTGGTTAGCGCCGCTACTAATTGTCCGTAGCTTGGAGCGAGTGCCAGCACCAAAATTCCCGGTGGCTTCGGCAGGTGTGTACCCTTCGATTGCTTGGAGTACCTGGATTAGAGCCATGTTCATTTCACGCCCGTACAAGCCATCAGTGGGAATGATGCCCGTATAGTTCTTGTACTCACGGTTGATCGCTTGCTGCGCATCACGAATGGCTTGCTTCTCGCCATAGGCCGAGAGGAGCCGGAACTGCTTCATCGAAAGCAGTGCCATCATCAGCTCAAGGTCGATCGTGGAAACTGGTGCCACCGATTCCAATGTCGGACTTGAGGGCAACAATCGAGTCTGCCACGTGGTCGGTGAACTGAAGAGTAATGCCGCCGTACTCGGCCCGGTATCCCTTGCACCACAGGGCGCCCTGGATGATTCCATGCACGTTCGACTCATCGTTGGTCTGCTTGATCCCATCGGGCCAACGGTTCGTGAACCGTGTTTGTGTACCGGTACCGAAGTTGTTCGCGGTAGCGGTGATACCGAGTTCGATTTGAAGGGCGCGGATGAGCGCGTTGATTGTATCCCAGCCAGTGTTGCCGGTCTCTTCGACTGAGCCGAAGCCGGTTTTATTGCCGAAAGTTGCGTTCAGCCACTGCTGTGTTTTCAGCACCATCTGATCTGCCATGATTCCTCCTTCTAGAAGTCAGTTGTTAACTCACGGCAGACAAACGCCTGCCATGGAGGGATTCACCACACCGGTTTGGCTGCCCCGGAGTTGTCCGCCCTCATCTGTACGTCCCTGGGAAACCCAAAACCGGACGGATGGCGCAAGAAAACCGTGCAAGCATCAGTAGAGATTCGTCCCTCACTGGTACTGCCGACAAGCCACGAAGTGTTAATACCTCGTTCGATTCGGAAACTTTGCGCGCGGTTGGCCCCGCCCGCTGACCCGCCGAAGAGTCGTAGAGACTAGACGGCCCCAACCCCTTCGCCAGCACCGCGAAGTTGCCCAGTGTCCGCCGAACAGCGTAGAGGTCGGCAATCTGAGGTTCCACGGTCTCGGCGCGACAGCGGGCGACGTGGCGCAGATGTCAGTAGGTGTAGACCCTGGGTGCTTGTCTCCATCGGTCGCCGTCGAGCGCCGACTGTCGGGAGTGGCACGGCTTACACAGGCTGCGGAGGTTACTCATGTCGTGGGTGCCGCCGTGCTCCAGCGGGATGACGTGGTGGACTTCCTGCGCCGGGGTGTACCGGCCGGTCGCGAGGCAGTCCTCACACAAGGGGTGGGCGGTGATGTAGGCGGTGCGGATCTTGCGCCAGCGGACACCGTAGCGCCGGTTGATCTTCGGGTCACGCTGCCACTTGCGGTAGCGTTCGTCTTCGGCCTTGGCGTGGGCTTCGCAGAAGCGTTGGTGGGTGAGGTTCGGGCAGCCGGGCTGGGAGCACGGACGCGCAGGCTTGACCGGCATCCCGCACGCTCCTTTCGCTGACATGGCAAAGCCCCAAGGCTCCCAGCCTGTCGCCGGGCTTGCCTTGGGGCTTTTCCTACTTTTCAACCACCTACATCATTGCAGGCCGGAAACGGTAAATGCATCCGCTGTTCTTGACACCTTTTGGCGGCTGGGTTCACGCCGCCTGCCCATACAGCGCCGACGCCAAGCGTCCCAGCGCACGCGACTTCTTCTGGTAGGCGCTGGTGCGCTCCACGTAGAAGTGGTCACACACCGCCTGCACCGCATCATCCTGAGAGCCTTCGCCGAGAAAGAAGGCTTCGAGGACGAACCTGTCGTCGTCGGTGAGCAGCTGCCAGGCGGGCAGGAACCACGCCATGTACTCACGCGCCTGCCCGTAGCGGGCACGGTAGATGTCGATCCGATCCAACGTGGCCGCCACACGCATCTCCCCAGCATGCAGATCCGTGTGACGCGGCAGACCGTCCAGCTTCGGCGAACCCGGACTGGTCGCATCAGTGTAGGCGGTCTTGATCGCCTCGTCGGTGGTGTCGATGATCTGCTCCATCACGGCGAAGTCCTGCAATGCGCTGATGGCGGCTTTGCGGGTGTCGAGGTATTTGGTCATCACATGCATGACGACTCCTTCCTGAGGGTGGTTGAAAATTCGGTGGCGACCGCGTCGATCAACGCGGCCTGAGTCATGTCCTTCGCCTCCAAAGCACCCAGGACGGCCTGGTCGAGGGTGCCGGTGGCGGCAAGGTGGGTGATGGTGACCGGATCGGCCTGCCCTTGCCGATACAGCCGGGCGTTGGTCTGCTGATACAGCTCCAAGCTCCAGGTCAGCGAGAACCACACGAGCAGGTGCCCACCGGCCTGCAGATTCAACCCATGCCCAGCGCTCGCGGGATGGATCAGCCCGAGCGGGATGTCGCCCCGGTTCCACGCCGCAATATCCGCCGATATTCTAAGTTCGCGGGCGTCCGGGAAGCGGCGCTGGATGCGTTCGCGGTCGTGTCGGTACCAGTAGGCGACGAGGACGGTTTGTCCGTTGGCGGCTTCGAGGATGTCTTCGAGGGCGTCGAGTTTCGCCCCATGCACCTCGACCGTCTCGCCATGCTCGTCGTAGATCGCGCCCGAGGCGAGCTGCAGCAGTTTCCCCGACAGCGCGGCTGCGTTCGCGGCATCCACTACCTGCCCATCCAGATCAACCACCAGGTCGGCCTTGAGCTGCTCATACACAACTCGTTCTTGGGCTCCGAGCACCACCGGTGTCGTGGTGACGGTCAGTGGTGGGAGTTGGAGGTGGTCGGTGGTGCGCATCGACAACGTCATGTCGGCGATCGCCTCGTAGATCTCGTCCTCCGCACCCTCGCGGGGCTTGTAGGTGAACACCTGCATCCCGTTGCGCTTGTCCGGGGTAAACCAGCGGTCGCGGTACCGGGTGATGAACCTGCCGAGACGCTCCCCGCCGTCGAGGAGCCGGAACTGCGCCCAGATATCCATCAGCCCGTTGGAGGCTGGGGTGCCAGTCAGGCCGACCCAGCGCTTGACGTGCGGGCGCATCTTCACCAACACCGTGAACCGCTTCGCCCGATGATTCTTAAACGAGGACAGTTCGTCGATGACGACCATGTCGAACGGCCACGCCTCACCCAACTGGGAGACGAGCCAGGGGATGTTTTCGCGGTTGATGACGGTCACCATCGCCGACTTGGCGAGTGCCGCCAGCCGGTCTTGCTTGGTGCCGACAGCGACTGCCACCGATAGACCTTGGAGGTGGTCCCACTTGGCTACTTCGGCAGGCCAGGTGTCGCGGGCGACACGCAACGGCGCGACCACGAGAACCTTGCTGACGGTGAAGTAGTCGAGCAGCAGCTCCCAGATCGCCGTCAGAGTGATTGCACTCTTGCCGAGTCCCATGCCCAGGAGGATGGCAGCCTCGTCGTCGTCGAGAATGAACCGGGTGGCGGTCTGCTGGTAGTTATGCGGCCGGTAGTGCATCAAGCACCTCCTTGATGCCATCCACCGAGTCGACAACCAGCGCGGTGAAGCCGTGGGCGCGCAACTGGTTCATCCGACGGCGCTGGATCGGCCGAGGCTTCTTGCCGGGGGCTTTGACTTCGACGAAGACGACCTGGCCCCCCATCAGGCATAGCCGGTCAGGTACGCCCGTGGTTCCAGGGCAGACAAGCTTCCAGCACAAGCCCCCGGAGGCTTCAATGGCCTTTTTGAGCTGGGCTTCGATGTGGTGTTCGTTCATGGTCACTCCTTGAGTGGTTTTCCACGGGGTGACGACTGGTGACGGGTGGATCTGAACTTTTCTGAAGGCGATATTTTTATGGCCTTAGTAATAGTTCAATACCGATCGTCACCGGTCGTCACCCTCATCGGGTTTAGCTGTTGAACTCGCTGGTCAGAGCCAGTCCGTAGACGTACATGCCGTGCTTGGACTTGCGTCGTTCGAACCCGGATTGTTCGAGAGTGGCGTTGAAGTCGACCATGGGACGCGCCCACCCGCTGGTGGACAGTGCCCACGCCCGGTAGGTCTGGTACAGGTCACCTGCCCGTTCGGATAGGGACGGGTCCACCTCGCAGCGGGCGTCGAGGAACTGGGCAAACCAGTCGTTGTCCTCCCGGTAGGCGGCTGAGGCCTCGACCACCTGGCGTGGTGGGTTGAGCCGGTAGTCCTCGGCGTGAATCAGGCGTGCGCCGTCCATGATCCAGGCGAGCACCGCGCCCCCGGCGGTCTCGTAGAGGTGGTCGGCGTAGTTCTTCACATCCGAGTTGCCCTCGATGACCGCGTTGAACGGGATCACAATCAGGCGACGCCAGATGCCCGCATCCATCGCACCCACACGCGGTAGATGGTTGGTGTAGAGGATGAGGGTGTGGGACGGAGTGAACGCGAAGGGGGCCTTGTACTTCTTCTCCGCGTAGATCTGATCGGTGGAGGCGAGCTGCTTGACCGTGGAGGTGGATAGGCGCACGCCTTCTTCGGACTCGGCGGCGATGATGAGCCGTTTACCTTTCGCTTCGGCGAGTTCAGGTTTGACGTTCCGGTTCCCGCCAACGGTGAGCACGTCGGCGGACATGTTGCCCGCATAGCTGCCGAGCACGCGGGCGATCGTGTTCCAGAACGTGGACTTGCCGTTACGACCATCCCCGTAGGCGATCACGAGCGCCTCAACCATGACCTTCCCGATCGCGGCCAGGCCGACGATCCGCTGCACATACCCGATCAACTCCGGGTCAGATTGGAAGAACACGTCCAGCGCTTCCTCCCAGACATCCGCGCCCTCGTTGTCGGGGTCGACGGCGGTTTGGCGGATGATCAGATCCAGCGGGTCATGGTCGCGGCGGGTGCCGTCACGCAGATCCCACGTGCCACCAGGCGTGTTCAGCAGGTACGGGTTGGCATCCAGCCGGTCTGGGGTGGTCAGCAACATCGGGTGCGCTTCCCGCAGGCAGGAGGTGATCGCCCGGGACTCGCGGCGTTTCAACACGAACGCCTCGTAGGTCTTCGCATCCTCAAATGCCCGGTAGGCGGCCCGCTGCGGTGAGGTGAAACTGGCGAGTGCTTTCGCTTTCGACGATGCGGCTGCAAGCACCGCATCCGCGCCCGTCACCGCGAGCTCGTCGCGGGCCTTTTCTAGCAGGTGGCCGGCCTCGGCGAGTTGCCGGTCGGTCAGTTCCTGGGCGATGCCTTGCGCAGCAGGCGCAGACTCAGACCACACGCCGCTGTCGTAGACGAGCCAGTCTGTAGCTTCCGTGAACGCCAGACGTGACGAGTATTCTGCGGTCAGCATGGATGCCTGCCCCACATCGGTGAAATCATCCGGCCGCAGGCTCGTCAACTGCGCGTAGGCTTCCGGCGACAGATAACCCGGCTGCGCCTCGACCTTGGCGGCGAACCGGCACGCGCTGTTCCAGATCAACTCCAGCTCGTGGCTCGACAACGGTGGTTCGCACAGGGATGCTTTGCGGTCGAACAGGTCACGGGCCTGTGCGGTTTGGCCGTAGCGGATCAGTACGCGGCCGGCGAAGCGGGAGAGGGTGGCGTTGCGGGAGCCTTCCCCGATCACCTGGGTGGAGGCGTCGAACGCTGCGAACACGTCGATCTCGTCGGCCTCGTCCAGCCAGGCGTCAAGTAGCTGGTTGCCGTTGTGGACGGTGATGTGAGGGTTGGGGGTGCCGTAGATGAACCGTCCGGCATCCAACGCCTGCTGGTCGAAGAAACCGAACCGTCCGGCGAGGCGGCGCTTCAACCCCGCATACACTTCTGCATCCGTGACTGGGTTGATTGGGAAGCAGACGTGGAAACGCGGCCTGGCCGACACCATCCCTTTCGGTTTCTGGTGGTTGCGGGAGGTCGCGGTCATGAACACCACACCCGCTATCAACTCGCCGAGCTTCTCCGGTGTCACCCAGTCGGATGATTCCTCGGTGTGGTCGTTGTCGATGTCCATCACCACGCAGTCCGAGGAGATGAAACCTGCTGAGGAGCGCCGGTCGCCGGTGTAGGTGGCTGCGACATGATCCAGACGCGCCAGCCGCTCCAAGTCAGCGGTGCCGGTGACCTGATTGTGGTTTGGGTAGTGGTTGTTGTGCGGGTTGCCGCTGCTGGTGGCGGCACACAGGGTGAACGGTGTCATGCGGGGTGCACCTCCTGGAAGTCGGCGTCGAAGAAGCGAACCGGGATGTCCATCTGCTGGGCCCAGTCGATCTCGGCACGCATCCCCGCCGACACACGTCCGATGTAGGCCCACAGCTGTTCGCATTTCGACAGCAGGATGCGGTTGAAGAACATCGCCAGCTCCCGGGCATCCGGGTCGGTGTCATCCATGAACTGCGGAAAATGCAGATGCGGGGCCAACGGAATCTGGCCTGCTGACACCGCGAACGCACTGAACCGGCGAGCCAGGCGCACGTTCTCCTCGACGTCGCCCGAATAGGGTGAGCAGATGTAGACCAAGGGTCGGTACCCGTACTCGGCACGTTGGATTTCTTTCAGCGCCTTGTAGCAGGTGGGGTCGGGGTATCCTTCGATGTTCTTCTTCGGGATTCCGACGTCGAGGGTGGTGGTCATCGGGCGTCCTCACCTTCACGCTCGATCAGCGGCAGCAGGCCACGGGTGTTCTTCAACAGGTCATAGATGAAGAGCCGTCCCTTCTGCGTCCAGTACATGTGGGTGCGGGTCTTGCCCTTGTCGTACTCGTGCGTCTTGGACTGGGTGTAGCCCTGCTCAGCAAACTTGGCGTAGAGGAACCAGCGGCCGGACTGATGGAACTGCACCTGCTCCTCGCGCAGAATCTGGTTGAGCTTCTTCGCCGACAGGCCGTAGTCCTTGGCGATTTCGGTGGTGGTGATCAGCGAGGGCGACGCCAACACCACGTCGTAATAGGACACCTTCGGTGCCGCCTCCAATAGGGCTTGTTCGGCGGCGAGCCGCTTGGCCCGCTCAGCCCGCAGAGTGGCGATCGCCTGCTCCAGAAACTCGTCGTCGGACAGAAGCTCGTCGATGGCGTACATGCCGTGACGGCGGATCGACGGGAGGACGTCGTCGAACACCCACGCCTCGAACTGCCGGGCGGCGGGCAGCTTGGAGGAGACGATCAGCCGGTACAGGTCGCCCTCGCTGATGAACCTGACCTGCTGAATACCACCAGGCGTTTGAAGGGGGTAACGAAACGGAACCCCCTTGCAGTGATCCTGAAGTGCCTTGCTCGGGTTGGTGTAGCCGAGGGCGGTGGCGACATCCTTGCCGCAGAACAGGATCTGCCCGCCCGAGGTGATGGTTCGGATCGTGCCGAACTCGTGGTTGGTGAACGCTTGTAGCGCGGTAGCCATGACCGGCTCCTTTTCTGAGAGCCGGGTAGACAATCGCGGGCGCGGGATGCGCCAGGCTCTCACCTGTCAGGCACGGCAGGCACCGAAACCGGACGCGGCGTGAGGAAGGCTCTCGCCCATACGCCCCCGAGCGCCGGCGAATCCGGACGGGTCACCGGAGAATCGCTGTGGCAGCCTTGACACGACCCGCGTCGCTGGAGTCCCGGCATGAACCCGGCTAGGTTGTGGGTAACCGTTCAGCTCGACTCGACCCCTGTCGGGAGTGGGCTGGATCTCTAATGTGGAGATGCCGACTTCGGCACGTGATGTTGACCAGACGGCCACGTTGACGTACCGTAGGAGATGATAGATCCCCGGTCAGGCCTCTTGTCCCGTAAGGGACAATGCACAAATGGCCGGGGCCTTTTCACTTTTTAGGGAGCTCATGGTCAAGCGCTGGCTCAGTTACGACGAACAAGTCAAACTGCTTCAAGAACGCGGTTTGACCGTCACTGACACCGCATCAGCAGCCGAGTTCCTCTCTCGCGTGAACTACTACCGTCTTTCGGGATATTTTCGTTACTGGCAAGTTGACCCAATGGCGGGCAACAATCGCTTCCTCGACGGTTCATCCTTTGAAGTGATTCAGCGGCTCTACGAAACCGAACAAGACCTGGTTGCGGTGTGTGACGAAGTGCTCCACCCGATCGAGGTTCTCCTCAGAACCAGGTTCGCGTACTACTACGCACAGCGTGTCGGAGCGATCGGATCGTTCGCTCGCGGCGATGGGTTCACGCAGTCGCCTGATCCCGGGGCCGCACGTGTCGAAGAACATGCCTTGTCGAATCTGGATCGCAGTAAGGAGACCTTTGTGTCTCACTATCGTGATGAGATCGAGACGGGCAACGCCTACAGCACCAAGGCATACGCGCGGATGCCGATTTGGGTAGCAGTTGAGGCTTTCTCGTTTGGCAGCCTGTCCAGGCTTATTGAGGCTTCAAGCAAGTCCGGAGTGCTGCACGACATGGCAGCTTCGATGAACGTATCTCCAACTACGCTGCCTAGCCAAATCCGATCATTCGTCTACCTGCGCAACCGCAACGCGCACTGTGCAAAGCTGTGGAACCACTCTGTTCTCGACCGTCCAGGGCTCCTGACCAACATCGCCCGACGAGCCAAGCGAGACCACCGCCAGTTCAACGATCACTCGATCTACAAGATCTTCGTAGCGCTTGACCAAGTCGCCACCAAGACCGGTATCCAGCAGGATTGGCTTGCCAACCGCGTCGAGCCGATCCTTGCCACGAACGCCCTTCTCGCCGCAGGCATCGCAACCCCAGCTCGCTACGGCGAAATGCCGAAGGAGCTACTCACCGCCGACCACTAGCTCTACACCGTCCTCAGTCCTTGCGATAGTACGAGCACTCATACCCATCGGCATCTAGCGGGAGTCCGTCGGCCCAGTCGGGTGGGGCGGCCATGAACTGACACCCCTGCTCCACGGTGAAGCTGGAGCCGATGGGTTCGTCGATGACAATCTCATCGTGGACATGCATGACAATCCGATGCCCCGCACGGGCGACGAGCCCCATCGCGTGGACAAGCAGATCTCGAGCTGTGGCTTGCACGATGTTCTCGACGAGTTTCCCTCCGTAGGTCTCCAACCGACCCCACTTCCTGCCCGTGGTGACACCACTGTAGGTGATTGACGTGCCGTCCCACCGGTTCTCACCCAGCCTCGGTTGCACATACGCCAGCCGTCTGCCCGAGGGCAGGGTGATGAACAAGATGCCCGACTCGACCGAGAAACGCAGGTCGCGCAGCCGGACGGTACTGCGGGTAGTGATCGCATCGAGCGCGGCCTGCTCGACGTCTGCCCACAACTGGACGATGTGGGGGTTGGCTGCCCGCCAGGCATCGACGATCGGTTTCAACTCATGTCTGGCCAAACCCATCCGCAGCGCACCCATCGCCTTCAGTGCTCCGACGGAGCCGTTGTAACCACAGGCCAGCGTGGCGATCTTCCCCTTCTGGCGAAGCTCGGCGTTGACACCGTGTTTTTCGACGGGCACGCCGAACATACGCGACGCGGTTTCGCAGTAGAGGTCTTTGCCGTCGCGGAATGCTTGGAGGGTGGATGTTTCTCCGGCGAGCCAGGCGATGACGCGGGCTTCGATCGCGGAGTAGTCGGCGACGATGAACCGGCACCCAGCACTGGGGATGAAGGCGGTACGGATCAACTGGCTCAGCGTGTCGGGCACCGAGTCGTAGAGCAGCTCGAGGGCATCGAGGTTGCGTTGCCGGGTGAGGGTGCGGGCTTGGTCGAGGTCGGGCAGGTAGTTTCGGGGCAGGTTCTGTACTTGGACGAGGCGTCCGGTGAATCGGCCGGTGCGTCCTGCGCCGTAGAACTGGATGAGGCCTCGTGCCCGCCCATCGCTGCCTGCGACGTTGTGCATGGCCTGGTACTTCTTCACGCTGGATTTTGCGAGGTCTCCGCGCAGCTCCAACACTTCCCGCACGACACCAGACGCGGTGTCGAGGGCGGCTTCAACATCAGTCTTCGCCAGGGATGGCGCCTCGCAACCGTGGGTGGTGAGCCATTCCTCTTCAACTGGATGGGAGAGTTCGGGTTCTCCAGCCCGGTCAGCTCCTGCGCTCTCGCCAACGTGGCAGCTCGGTGCTCGTCGTCGAGGGCGACGGCGGCGTCCGCGAGGGTGCGATCCAAGTTGATGCCGGTGTCGTTGATGGCCTGGTCGAGGGCGTAGGCGTCCCATTCGACTTCGGGCATCGGGAACAGGGAGAGCCGGTCGTGGATTGCGAGTTCGACTTCGACGTCGCGTCGGTTGTACTCGATGAACTGCGCCCAGCCGGTTGGATCGGATGCGGGCAGGTTGCGGGTGCCGCCACCGTTCAACACGCTGGGTGTTGCCGGGGCGCAGAACTGCCGAATCAGCTTCTTGCCCGCGCTGTCCTTCTGAACGTCAAGGTCGAGGGCGGCACCGACCGCATCCAAGCCCATCGGCAGACCGAGGTAGGCCGACCACACCATCGTGCAGCGCCACTGCGCCGGATCAAGAAACTCCTCAGTGAGGAGGTCTGGGTGGTGGCGGCGCAGCCACGCCGAGAGTGCGACCCGCTCGAAGGCGGCGTTATGCGCCCACTTGACCACGCCAGGATCGACGAGTGCGGCGAGCACCTCGTCGGGCAGCTGCTGGTCGCTGGCGAGGTCGATGACGTGGACGTCGCCGCTGTCGATGCTGTAGCCGAACAGAAGCAGCTCGAACTCAGGATCGGCGGCATACGGGTACACGCCGGACTTGGTGAGGTTGACGGGGCTGTACGTTTCGAGGTCACAGGCCAATGAGCGCATGGATCAGTCCTTTCATGGACAGATGTGGAGGGAACCACCGTGATCGGCAGTCCCCTCCACAAGGTGATGGTTTTACTCGGGTGCAGTTTCAGTGCGGGCGATCTCGTTGGCCGTCACGCGTGCTCGTTCTTCTTCGAGAAGCTTGGCGAAGCGTCGTTCTTCACGCTTGTCGGCGATCCATGACAGCAGTAGCGCGACGCCGACGGGGATCAGGACGTAGACCCACACAGCGAGGGTGATCGCCATGAAGCAGTCCTTCATCACGATGAACTCCTTAGTTGAGGAAGTCGTCGCTGGCGGCGGCGGGGGTGCCGAAGTCGGACTCAGCGGAGATGCGCCCTGCGCCGAGGGGTTCGCCGTCGCGGATCTTCTGGATGTTGCCCAGCCCGCACGCCACACCCTTGTTCCCGCTCGTGTTGAACGCGTAGAACGACAGGGAGACGCGGGCGTAGCAGCCCGAGTACACCTCGGAGCGGTTGAGGATCGGTGCGACGTTCTCGTCGACTACCTGTGGCGGGGTCAGCGAGTTCGCGTTGACGAAGAAGCTGTTTGCGTAGGCTTCGTCGTCGCGCTCGGTGTCACCGTCACGCAGCGGCAGCTTCAGGGCCGCCTTGTTCGGGCGCTTGCCTCCGAACTTGGCCGTACCGGCGTCGATAGCGGCGTCGATAGCGCGCTTGATCGCGGTGATGGTGGCGGTATCCGTCTTCGGGATGATCAGCGACACCGAGTATTTGGGCTTGCCTCCCTGGATCGAGTTCGGCTCGAAGATGTGCGCGTAGGAGAGGCGGACTTCGCCGGTGACGATACGGGTCGGATTCTGGTTGGACATGATTGTTCTTCTTTCTCTTCGTTACTTGTTGGATTTCGTGAATTCGGATTCGGCACTGTGGATTTCCAGCGCGGGTCGTTTGTCGCTCTCGGGCACGAGCGTCGGCTTCCCCACGGGCTTGACCACGAGGTCGCCGAGCACCTCGTTGAAGGTCTTCTTGCCCATGAGGCGTTCCATCGCAGTGAGCGTGATGAGTCTGCGGTCGTAGATGTCGGCGTAGCCGGCAGCCTTAGCTGCTTCGGCGACGGCGGTTTCGTTGGTGTATTTGCGGATCGACCGGCCTGCGACGAGCTTGAACCTGTCCCAGTGCTTGCCCTGGTTGACCGCTTGTGCGAGGGCGTAGGCCTCCACGTCGGATGCCCACGACTTCAACAACGGCAACCGAGCCAGCACCTCGGCGATCTCGCTGTCGGACAGTTCGGCCGGTGGCGCAAACTCGTGTTGAGCGAGCGCGAGGTTGGCTTCGGCGCGTGCTCGGCAGGTCGGTGCGATGCGGCAGAACTGGCACCACGAGCCGGGGCAGAACTCGCCCCCACCTGCCGCAGCCAGTTCGGCCTTCGGTTTGACCTCGGTCTCGGCCCACGCTTCGAGTTCGGCGATGCTGGTTTCCCAGGTGTCGACGTTGTCCCGGCGCGGCTGATAGATCGTCACCGCCACGGTCTCGATGTCATACAGGTCGCCGAAGGTGCGCAGCGCGCCGAGCGCATAGAGCATGAGCTGCGGGTTGTGTGCGGCTTCGACGAGGACGCCTTGCCCGTACTTGAGGTCGATGATTTGCAGCTTGGGTTCGGCGATGATGAGGCAGTCGCCGGTGCCGAACCCGCCTGGCACGACGTGGGAGAAGTCGAGGCGCTGCTCGATCAGCACCTGCGGATCACCGCAGGTCTCCCGCGCGATCGAGATGTGTTCCTGGACGAAGGCGACGTAGTCGTCGGTCAGGTTCTCCATCTCGGCGTCGATCCAGTCCGATTCGGGCTTGAAGCCGGGTGCCTGGTGGAGGGCGCGCCGGAGCTTCCACTCCGCCAGGGCGTGTGCGGCGGTGCCCTGCTCGGCCGCCGCCGACGACGAGTCCGGCTCGCGGGATTCGAGGACGGCGCTGGGTGGGCAGTTCAGCCACCGGTGCGCACCGGACGCTGAGAGCAGCGCGTGCTGGTCAGGCATCGGACAACTCCTTCGCCTTGGCGAGCAGCCATCCGTACTTGGACGGGTCGACTGCCGAGAGCCGGTCTGCGCCGGTAGCGACAATCAGTTCCCGGACCTGCTCGGTCAGGCCTTGGCTGGAGAGCCCGGCGAGGACGCCACGCACCTGCGCCAGCGACACCGGCTCCGGCTCAGGTGTCGGTTCGGGTGCCTGTCGGTGGGTGGCCTCGTATTCGGCGGCCGCTTCTTCCAGGTCGGGCTGGGCGAGCCCGGCGGCGGCGATCGGACGCGCACCAGGCATCCCGGCATGATCCTCAAATGAGCCCCACGCGGTCTCCTCGATCGCGGCGGCGAGCATCGCCACGCCCTCAGCGATCCGGTTCAGCGCGCCAATGAACCTGTTCGAGTCGGTGACGTTCACTTGGACTCACCACCCTCGCTGGTGACACCGACCGCGTCTGCCATTGCCATCGGCTCGTCGGCTGGTTCCACGATCTCGACGGAGCCGACTTGGTTTCCTGGCACGAGCACGGTGACGCGCTGCTTACGGCCCAGGAGCTTGGCCAGGAGGCGTTCGCGCAGGCTGACTGTGCGGGTGGAGACGAGCGCATCGGCGGCGGGCTCGTCGGAGAGGTTGATGCGAAGCTTGTGCTTTCCCACCATGAGTGTTTCCCCTTTCTGGAGAGCTGATAGGTTCCGCAAGCCGTCTGCCGTTGGTGGGGCTTGCACCTATACGCCCCCGAGGGACTCGAGATCCGGACGGGTGTGCCCGAACTTCTTATGAATGCGGTCACGTGCGCGGGTGACGCTCTTGCGCACGGCATCTGCCAGCTTGTTGATCTCGGCCTGGTCAGCGTCGGGATGCTCCAGGCGGGCAATATCCGCGTAGGAGAGTTCTTCGCCCAGTGACAAGGTGAGATACTTGCGCTGCTGATCAGTCAGCGACAGCAAGATCTCGGCAAGCACCCGCCGCGACTGGGCGGCTTCCTCTGCTTCGAGGAATGCTTCTTCAGGATCGACGACCTGGTTGGCGTACAGCTCTCGACCCGCCGCAAGCGCGTCTTGCCAGTCCGAATAGGAGGTGTCGTTGCGTTTGACCGCGTTACGGTGCTGCCGGTAGAGCACGTAGGCTGCCCGGCACCATTCTTCTTTCCACGGGTCGACGTAGTCTGGATCGAGGAGCTGGTTACGCAGCAGCTTCGCCTGGGCACAGCTGCGGGCGTATGCTTCGGGCTCGATGTCTCGGAGGGCTTCGTCGGGTGCGGGCAGGTCGAGCAGTTCGATCCATGCCCACCCTTTGGCGGACGGCACATAGAGGTGCCAGTGTTCCTGCCCGTTCGAGTCGGTCTTGCAGCGGCTGGCGTACGGGCGAGGTTGTGGTTGAGAAGTAGGTGTAGCCACGGTGGGCTCCCTTCGATGTGAAGGGAGACCCGTTCAGAGGTATGAAGTTGTGCCGGTCAGCCGGGAGGCATTCAAGGGACAGCGAAGGCGGGCACCTACGAATAGATGCCTGCCGACGTGCCTCGAACGGATCTCCCGATTGACGGTTGACCACCGTGCTCGATCACAGCTCGGCGTTGTAGGAGCCCCGACCACAGGTGCGGTCGAGTCGCCCGGTGAGGCCGTTGCCGTCGACTGCGCCAGCCTCACCTGTAGGTATGTGCGGCAGCTGGTTCCAGCTACCGGCGACGGAGTACGTCACGTCGGGCTCGCGCTCGTGTCGTTGTGACGTGCTAGCGCCCTCTGCGGTAACATGTGAAGAAGTTCTTCACGAACGCGATCCGGCATGGTGTACTCCAAATACCTGATTTCAGGCTAGAAATCGGGGTCTGCTGAACTGTGAGAAAACGTGAGGGGCTGTCGTGAGAAACCATGAGACTCGATGGGTAGGAGGATGATGAAGTTCTTCGAGCTCGCCGATGCGCTACAGCCCGCCGTGCCTGGAGGATTGTCACGAGCGCCCTATCTGCGCGAGTTGATCTCGATGTTCACCAACGTCACCGAAGCCGAATGGGCGACGCGGAACGACCCCTCCACGCTGCCGTCTGATTCGACGCTGGAATCGATGGCATCCCGTGATAGCGCGTTCACGAAGAAACTGGCGAAAGCGATCACTGCCCGGTGGGGCATCAAGAACTTCGTGACCGTCCTGGACGAGCTGGAGCTAGAGACCCAACAGCTGATCACGGACAACATTGCCGCCTACGGTGAGCAGGTTCGTCTTGACCATTTCCCCGCCGACGTGGCGCGTCTACTCGTGGAGATCGTTCACGCGAAAGCCAGCACAGACCACGGCAAGCAGCAGGTGCTGACGCAGATCGCTATCCAAGCTGCCCGCGTCAAGTACGAGAAACTCGTGGTGGCTCGCTCGCGCGGCTGCACGGAATGCAGAACTCCGCTGAGGGTGATCGCGCACGGGCACCAGGCCGACTCCTACGAGATGGTGTTCCTCGACGCTGACGGTGACGAGTACGGCCCAGACGACTTCGCCGCGCTGTGTAAACCGTGTGCCGAGAAATACGAGCTCGCCCACACGTCGACCGATGTGGACAGGCTGCGGCAGCAGAACCGGCTCTGGTCGCTGAGCGACCGGATCGATGAGGGGCTCGTGCCGCTCGGCCTGGACGGCAAGATCGCCGAACTGCTCAAGGCGATCCATAACCTCCCGGTCGAAGACCTTGCCCCGGACGTCACCTATGACGTGATGCCGATGCAAGCCAAGCTCGCCGATACGAAACTGGTGCGGCGCGTCCGTGACCACATGAGCATCTACGAGACCAGGGTGCGCCAGACGGCGAAAGCCCTCCAGGAGGCAGGACAACTCGACTTCGAACGGATGCGTGACGACATTTGGGGTGCCTGGCGAGTATTGGCCGACGCTGGTCTGAGCCAGGACGAGATCTGGACCCGGCTCACTGCATGGATTCACCAGCACACGAACATCGACGATTACGCCTGCGGGGTGGTCGTCTCGTTCCTGACCCAGATCTGTGAACTGTTCAAACCAAGGAGGCCGGTACTGGCATGATCAGGCTTCCCAACAAGCTCTACCGGTTCAACGAGACCGTGCTCGCGGACTTTGTCACCATTCTCAAGACCCTCGGCACCGAATCCGTACCGGTTCTTGACGTGCAGCGCCGCCTCGCCGACAAGCTGCACACCGAAGACCTCATCGAGGCCCTCACCCTCCTGCTCACCCTTGGGGTGCTCGACCTGGATGCCAACGAGGGGCTGATTAGTCGTGCTCACTAGGCTCTGGTCACCGGCATTCCACCGCAACGGCGAGCCGCGTCCGGTCATCACCATGCATGCCGGGGTGAACATTGTTGAAGGTGCCGACCAAGCACAAAACTCGATCGGCAAATCCACGCTGCTCCAAATCATCGACTTCATCTACGCCGGGAACGACTTCCTGAACTCGGACGCTGTACGACTCCCGCAAGCCGTCGGCCACCACGCCATTCACTTCACCCTCAGACTGACCGGTACGGATCAACACTTCGTCCGTGCCACCGACCGGCCCGGGTTCGTCACCCGCTATCACGACGCCGACTGGCAGGAGATGGTCGAAGACCTCACCCTGGCCGAGTATCAGCAGTTCCTGCTCGACGAGTACGGCCTCGGGGAAACCGGCGGCACCTGGCGTGAACTGGTCGGACGATTCAGTCGCGTCGATGAACGCGATATGGCGCTCCTGGATCGGCCACTGGCCGCAGCCGCACGTGCCAACGACATCGAAGGCGCGAAAGCACTCCTGCGACTGTTCGGCGCGTACGAGGAGATCGAGAAGATCCAATCCCGCTACGACCAGGTACGCAAAGAAGTCGACGCTCTCAATGCGATGGCGAAAGGCAAGTACTCCAGCTACATCAAGTTCACGACGAAGAAGGAACGCACCGCCGCCCAGAAAGAACTCCTCCAGGCTCGTAGCGAAGCGAAACAGCTGCGAACCCACGCCGACCTTGATCTCTTCGAAGCCGAGCGGAGAGCCAGGGAGGAGCAGGCGCTGCGCCGCTCCGAACTGCGACCGCTCACACAGCAGCTCGACGAGATCAACAGCAGACTCACGATCGTCAACGCCACCCTCGCAGGGCAAACCCGGATCACCACCCGTGACCTGGAAGAGTTCTACGAGTTCTTCCCCCACGCGAACCGTGAATCCTTAGAAACCATCGAGTACTACCACCACCAGCTCACCGGTATCCTCGAAGACCAGCTCCGCGAGCAGCAGCGCCACTACCAGGCGCAAGCAGCCGAGTTGCAGGTCGCCATCGACAACTTGAAAGCCAAGATCCTGGCGCTCGGAAAATCCGTGCAGCTCGATGATGAGGTCTACGACCAGTCCGCCCAGCTGCAAGCCCGGATCGACCGACTCGAAGAGCAAATCCGTGCCTTCGACCACAACGAGGAACTCAAGAAGGAACGCAAACAGCTCAAACATGAGATCGATGAGGCCATCCCGCAGACGCTCGGGCATCTGACAGACGCGATCAACACGCAGATTAAAACCGCCAATGATGCGCTCTACCCGCAGCAGCATCGCAAGAGCCCACTGTTCACGTTCAAGGCCGCAGCGAAAGGCGTCTCCTATACGTTCGACCACAACGGGGACACCGGCTCGGGTGCCAAGGCCAAGAACCTCATCGTGTTTGACCTTGCCGTCCTGCAAAGCACACCGCTGCCGTTCCTCATCCACGACTCGGCGATCATCAAACCCGTCGCCTTCGCGCCCGTCCACGAGTTGCTCACCATCTACGCCCACAGCAGCACGCTTACTAGCGGCGCGAATGAACCCAAGCAGGTGTTCTTCTCCTTCGACGCCACCAAGGCCTACGGCACCGGAGCCGAAGACGCCGTTGCTGAGAACCACATCATCCACCTCGACGAAGGCACCGAAGCCCTCTACGGCTTCACCTGGAACCTAGAAACCGACCAAACCGATGCAGGAGACGACCAACCGTGATCATCACCTTCAAACCACTATGGAAACTCCTCATCGACCGCGACATGACCCGCGAAGATCTACGCCACGCCGCAGGCCTGTCACCAGCCACCATCGCCAAACTCGGCAGAGACGGCAACGTCACCACCGACGTCCTCGCCCGCATCTGCCAAGCACTCGATTGCAGCTTGGAACAAATCGCCCTAGCTACATCGCGCAGCGATCCATGCGGTGAAAACCATGAGCACGCATAGCGACCCCCAGACTTCAATCTTCTAAGCAACGGAGCAATTCATGTCAGATACGATCAATCAAGTCCCGGGCACCACACCCGATTTCACGACAGAGGCAGCGAACAAACTCGCTCTACTGTTCCCAGAGATCGTGGCCGACGGGAAAGTTGACATCGGTAAGCTCAAAATCATCCTCGGAGTCGATGTTGATGACGCCCGTGAGAGGTTCGGTCTGACCTGGCCCGGCAAGGCACAAGCCATCCGAGCGGCGCAAACACCGACGACGGCAACCCTGATGCCCGACAAAGAGAACTCTGTAGATTGGGACGCCACCCAAAACGTGTTCATCGAGGGTGACAACCTCGAAGTCCTCAAGGTCTTGCAGAAGCACTACTACGGGCAGATCAAAATGATCTACATCGACCCGCCCTACAACACGGGCAATGATTTCGTGTACAGCGATGATTACTCTGACTCAATTGGCTCATACTTGGAGCTTGCGGGTCAAGCCGACGAACTCGGCAAACTTTCTACGAACTCCGAATCAGCTGGCCGTTTTCACTCGAACTGGCTCAACATGATGTATCCAAGACTCAAAACATCTCGGAATCTCCTAGCCGACGACGGTGTCATCTTCATAAGCATTGGGGATAAAGAACAGTCGCGACTAAAAGATATTTGTGATGAAATTTACGGCGAGCACAATTTCATTGCAAGTTTCATTTGGGAAAAATCCCAGCACTTCGGGCGTCAGAAAGTAAACTCCTACTCAAATCACGATTTCATTCTGTGTTACGCCCGGCAATTATTTGACCCTCAAGGCAGCAAAAAAGAGCTGCTTGTCGAGTTCTCAAAGACTGAATTCGAAGACGCGCCCCTGTACAATGCCTCAAATCCAGAGAATACACTGCTATTCCCAGCTGGATCAACGAAGTTTAATATCCCTGACGGGGTCTATGCTGAGTCATCCGATCAAAAGTACTCATTGCGCACCCCGGTTGTGGTTAAGCAGGGAAGGAATGAGAATTCGTTCGAGCTGAAATTTCGGTCTCGATGGTCGCGCGAGACCGTCTTGGCAGAGGCCGAAAAGGGGACAACTTATTGGGTAAAGTCAAAGAACTTCGCCATTCGAGCGGTCTATTCTGAAGGCAAAGCCTCGAACGAATCCCCGAGGCAAGTAATCTTCACTAATTCTTCGGCACCGAATAGAACTAAAAGCAGGTTCGGTGTGCCTGTGGGTACGAATGAAGAAGCTTCTTCGCAGCTCAAAGAACTCATGGGGGGAGATTACTTTTCGTACCCAAAGCCGACAAGCCTTATAGAGTACCTGGTTTCACTAGTGGCCCCGGGCACAGTTCTGGACTTTTTTGCGGGTTCAGGAACCACTGCTGAAGCGGTGATGGCACTCAATTCTAGGGATGGAGGCGACCGACAAACGATCTCAGTACAGCTACCAGAGCCGCTAGAGGAGGAGAAGCCTGACGCTCACGTAGCTGGATTCGAAACAATTGCTGATATCTCGCGCGAGCGTATCCGCCGTGCGGGAGAGAAGATCCTTGAGGAGGAGTCAAGCAAGCTTGATGGTCGCCCAGATTCCCTCGATGTTGGTTTCCGCGCTTACAAGCTTGTGGACACTAACTTCACGAAGTGGAGGGCGGACTCTGGACTCTCTGAAGACGAGCTAGTCGGTTTGTTTGCCGACTTGGCTGACTCGGCTGATGATCATGCCCGTCCCGAGGCGCTCCTGACCGAGGTGCTCTTGAAGCTGGGGTTCTCGTTGACGGAGAAAATCGAAACTGTTGAGGTCGCGGGCTTAAGCGTGTTCAGTGTGGCTGATGGCCTGGTGCTGGCTTATTTGGATGAACACACCCAGCCGACACTGGACCAGCTGCGCGCTCTTGTCGGTGAGGAGCCGGAGCGTCTGGTGGTTCTGGAGGATGCATTCCAGGGCAATGACGAGTTGAAGACGAATCTGGTGCAGGAGTGCCGCACGCGCAACGTTGATCTGTGGACGGCGTAGGAGGGTTCGGGTTCCATGAAATTCCAGTTTGACCCGCGCCAGCCGTACCAAACCAGTGCGATCGAGGCCGTCACTGACCTGTTCGATGGGCAACCAGCTGACGCAGACCAGCTTCTCACCAGCCTGCAGTACCTACCGTCACAACAGACGCTCGATTTACCAGATGTCGGTGGTCAGGAAGCCTTCGACGTTTTCTTAGAGATCGGCGCATACGGCAACAATCTTGTCCTCGACCAGGACACGATTTTGAAGAACCTGAAGCGCGTGCAGGACAGGAACGGCCTGGAGATCAACGAAGAGTTGGTTGATGGGTTGCAGTTCGATATCGAGATGGAGACCGGCACGGGTAAGACTTATGTCTACCTGCGCACGGCCTTTGAGCTGGCCACGAAGTATAAGTTCAACAAGTACATCATCCTGGTTCCCTCGGTTGCGATCCGTGAGGGCGTGAAGACCAGCATCCAGTTGATGCGAGAGCACTTCCGCCACCTGTACCCGCAGATCAACATGGACTACACCGTCTACTCCGGTGACCGGGCTGAGGACGTGCGTGATTTTGCTACGGCTACGTCCTTGCAGTTCATGGTGATGACGATCGACTCGATCCGTGGTGATAAGAACACCCGCATCATTCACCAACAGCGCGACAAGCTGTCCGGGCTGCGTCCGTTGGATTATTTGCAGGCGACCCGGCCGATTGTGATTATGGACGAGCCGCAGAACATGGAGTCGCTGCTCGCGCAGTCTGCTGTGGCTGACCTGAACCCGATGTGTACGTTGCGGTACTCTGCCACGCACCGCATGACCCGCAACGTCGTGTACCGGTTGGATCCGTTGGATGCGCATCGGCTGGAGCTGGTGAAGAAGATCGTTGTTTCGGATGCGCAAGAGCTCGGGAGCGCGGCTAAACCGTATGTGAAGCTGCTTGAGGTCAAGCGTGACCCGACCTTCAAAGCTGGCCTGGAGTTGATTTGTCGTAAGAAGGATGGTTCGTACGCGAAGCGGAAGGTTACCGCGACTCAGGGCGCTGACCTGGAGCGGCTCTCTGGCGGTAACCCGGCGTATGAGGGGAATTGGCGGATCAACGAGATCAGCGTGATGCCTGAGCAGATTGAACTGACCAACTACGGCTATCTGCGCGTAGGGGAAGAGATCGGTAGTAACCAGGCCGCTGTCTTCCAGGCGATGATCCGCGAGACCGTTCGCGAGCACATCCGGAAAGAGGAACAAGTGCACCCCCAGGGAATCAAGGTGTTGTCGCTGTTCTTCATCGACAAGGTCGCCTCCTACCTGGGTGAGGGCATCAATAACCTGGACGCCAACGGTGATTTCGCAACCTGGTTTGACGCCGTCTATCAAGAGGAGCGGGCGAAAAACTCTGCCTCTCATGCGTTTTTACCTGCCGATCCGATAGAGGCACGCTCGGGCTACTTTGCTCAGATGAAGCGGGGCAAGGGCAAGGCTGCGCAGATGACGTTCAAGGACTCCTCGGGCAAGACAAAGGCTGATGATGACGCCTATGAGCTGATCATGAAGGACAAGGCTCGGTTGCTGAGCATGGATGAGCCGGTTCGGTTCATCTTCTCCCACTCTGCGCTGCGTGAAGGGTGGGATAACCCGAACGTGTTCCAGATCTGCACCCTGCGCGACATGTCCAGCGAGACAGAACGCCGTCAGACGATCGGGCGCGGTTTGCGTCTGCCGGTTAACCAGGATGGTGAGCGCGTCAAGGACGCCGGTACCGCACAGTTGACGGTCGTAGCGAACGAATCATATGCAGCGTTCGCTGCCGCACTGCAGGACGAATACAAGCGTGCCGGTGTCGCCGTCGGTTACGTGCGTAAGACCGAGTTCGCCGAACTACCGATCGTTGAGGACGGTAAGGAATCCCGCCTTGGCACGCGCCGCTCCGCTGAAATCTGGGATGCTTTGCACGATCGCGGTTACATCAACGATGCCGGTGAGGTCTTGGGCACGTGGGTGCCGGAACAACTCGGGTTCACAGTCGGGCTACCTGAACAGTACGCGGGCTACGAGCAAGAAGTCATTGACCTGGTTGAACGGTGCAAGATCGAAGTGCTGGTCAAGCCCAAGCGCAAGCGCGTGACTCGCTCGCTGAACAAACAGGTGTATGCCACACCCGAGTTTGAGCAGTTCTGGGAGAAGATCACATCGCGCACCACCTACCGGGTGAGCCTAGACCGTGCTGACCTGGTTCGACGATGTGTGACAAGAATCAAGGAAGCCCCAGAGATTCATCCGATCCGTATCCAGGTCACACGCACGGGGCTGGAGCTCACCCGAGGTGGGCCGAAAGGTTCGGTTCTTGGGTCCCGCGACGAGGTACTCAAAGAGTCCTACCCGTTGCCAGACATTATCTTGCAGCTCCAGGAATCCACCTCGCTGACCCGTAAAACGATCATCGACATTCTGATGGGCTCGGAGCGGGTAGGTGAGTTCCTGACGAACCCGAATGACTACATCAAGATGGTTACCGGGTGCATCGAAACCGAGCTTGCTCACACCCTCATCGAAGGGATCCAGTATGAGCCGATCGGTGGCAGCATCTACGAACTACGTGAGCTACAGGCCGATGGGCTTGAGGAGAAGGATCGTTTTATCGACCAGCTCTACAAGGTGACCCATAAGGAGAAGACCGACTTCGATTATGTGGTCTTCGACTCGGCGGTTGAGAAACAGTTCGCCCAGTACTTGGATGGGCGTGAGGACATCAAACTGTTCATGAAGCTGCCCGACAAGTTCCGCATCCCTACTCCGGTCGGGGACTATAACCCGGACTGGGCGATCATCAAGGTCGAAGATGGGGTCGAGCACTTGTATTTGGTGCGTGAGACGAAGTCAAGCCAAGATCCTTCGAAGCGTCGCCCGAGCGAAAACGCGAAGATCACAGCAGCGATGAAGCACTTCGAGGCCATCGGCGTGGACTACGCGGTGAGTTCTCCTGATCGCTGGGCAATCTAGGAGACGAATGCGTGTTGCGGCGTTTAAGTGACTATCAGGCCAAGTTCTATGCTCACGAGCTGGATCGTTCCTACGCGTCCGATCATGTTGGGCGGTTAGCGGGTCTGCTGTTTGATGCCCAGGTGGAGCCCAAGCCTCACCAGGTGGATGCGGCACTGTTCGCGTTGCAGACCTCGTTCACGGACGGGGTGATCCTGGCTGATGAGGTCGGCCTCGGTAAGACGATCGAGGCCGGGATCGTCATCAGCCAGTACTGGGCACAACGTCAACGCCGCATCCTCATCATCGCCCCGTCCTCGCTGCGTCAGCAGTGGCAGCAGGAGCTGAGTGAGAAGTTCGCGCTGCCTGCCACGTTGATGGACAGTAAGAACATCGACACACTCATCGCCCCAGGTGGCCGTGATGAGATCCTCATCTGCTCCTACGAGTTCGCAAACTCCCAAACCCACAAGCTCATCCGTACATGGGATCTGGTGGTGTGCGATGAGGCGCACCGGTTGCGCTCCCACTGGACAGGACAAGCGAAAATCGCGGGCAATGTTGCCAGGATCTGTCAGGCCGCAGGCAAAACGGTGATGCTGACCGCAACCCCGCTGCAAAACCGTCTTGAAGAGCTCTACGGGCTGGTCAGCGTGTTCGCACCCGACTACTTCCACTCGCTTGAAGCGTTCAAAGAACGCTACCTCGACCACCCCGAAGGAGTCGGGAACGACGATCTTTCCGCACGAGTGGCACGTATCGCCAAGCGCACGTTGCGCAAGGACGCGGATAAGTACATTCGCTTCACCCAACGGATGCCGCTGACCATCGCTTTCACACCCAGCCCCGAAGAGATCCAGCTGTACGACAAGATCAATGAGTATTTGCAGCGACCATTCTTGTGGGCCTTCGCCAAGTCCCAACGGCACCTATCTGCACTCATCTTGCGCAAACGGCTCGGCTCTTCATCCTTCGCGGTGGCTACGACGCTGGAGAGAATCGCGGATCGTCTCCAGGCAGAAGTGAAGGCTGGACGTAGACGCAATGACGCGGGCGGTCTTGTAGACGACCCCGACCTGACCAGCGAGATGCGGGAAGCCAGCGAAGCCAACACCGACACTAGCGTTGAGCAGATCGACACCGGTCAGCGTGCCGAGATGCTCGACGAGGTGAACGAGCTGCGCGGCTTTGCTGCCCTGGCGCGGTCGATCACGGTCAACCAGAAGGCTGTCAAACTCGTCGACGCACTTGAGCAAGGCTTCGAGAAGCTCCGGGAGATTGGTGCACCCGAAAAAGCGATCATCTTCACCGACTCGACCGTCACCCAGGACTACCTCGCCCGGTCACTGACCGATGCTGGGTGGGGTGAAGGGCTGATCCTGTTCAACGGCAGTAACGACAGCCCGGAATCGAAACGGATCTACGACAAGTGGCTAAAGGAAAACCACGGCGGTGACCTCGTCACCGGTATCGCTGCTGCTGACCGCCGTAAAGCTCTCGTTGATGAGTTCCGTGACCGTGGCCGATTGATGATCGCCACCGAAGCTGCCGCTGAAGGTATCAACCTTCAGTTTTGCTCCATGCTCGTCAACTACGACCTGCCGTGGAACCCGCAGCGTATCGAGCAGCGTATTGGCCGTGTGCACCGGTTCGGGCAGAAGCACAATGTCATCGTGGTGAACTTCTCCAACAAGGGCAACCTTGCAGAAGAACGCATCCTCGAACTACTGAGCGAGAAATTCCAACTGTTCACATCCGTGTTTGGCGCATCCGATGAAGTACTGGGGCAGATCGAAGACGGTCTGGACTTTGAGAAGTCGATCTCTGCCATCTTGGACAACTGCAAAACAGCTGCCGAGATCGATGCAGCGTTCAAGGAACTCGAGGAACGGTACTCGAAACAGATCAACCGTGAGATGAAGAAGACACGGGCAAAAGTCTTCGACAACCTCGACCCGAAAGTACGCGACAAACTCAAGTCCTACGACGCACAGACCGGGGTGGTGCTCAACGCCTTCGAACGCCTACTCATCCGGGTCACCCACCACGAACTCGAAGACCTGGCGACCTTCAACGGTTCGGGTACCCAGTTCACACTCCACGAACCACCACACGTGGGCATCCCAGTTGGCGACTACTACTTCAAATCGGAACCCCGGAAGGGCGCGCACCAATACCGGTACACCAGCGACTTGTGTGCCTGGGTGATCGACGCAGCGAAAACCCGTGCAACCCCACCAGCAAGACTCACCTTCAAGATCAGCAGCTCAGAGCGTGCAACCGCAATTGCAAAACGCCTGCGCCACAAGCGAGGAAGGCTACGTGTTGAAGAAGCCAGCTTCGCTATGAAGGCAGGAAGCCAGCAGCTGCACGAGTCCTACCTGCTGACCGCTGGGTTCTTTGACGACGGCACCCCTATGGATCATGAGCAGATTAGAGACCTTCTCGACCTGCACTGCACCGACAGCACTGCTGACCACGTCGAGACCAGAGGTTTCGACGAAGTCATCGCACAGGAGCTGGAGGAACTCAGAGGTGACGTCGAAGACCGCAACGCGCGCTTCTTCCTCGAACAAGAAGCACTCCTCGACGCGACACGGCTCGACCTCAAGGCGAAGTACGACGCGAAGATTCGCGAGTACCAAGCCAAGGAAGCCACCGCAAACAAGGAAGCTCGCAAGGCCTCGAACGCTACCCAAGAGCTGAAGCTGAAGCAGGAGGCGCGTCAGTGGCGACGCAAGGCTGACGATGCTGAGGATGAATACCGCAGTGAGCGGAACCGTCTCCGTGATGAGTCCGATCAACTGCTCGACAACGCACAAGATGCTCTCCAAGCGAAGCAGTCCCGCCAGGTGCTCTTCAGCATCAACTGGGAGGTCAAGTGAACATGCCAGTGCCCAGGGAAGGTATGTCTGATGGCTAGGCCATATGTTTCGCACAAGAAGCTCTGCGACAACTCTCGCGCGGCGATGCTCGCAGCCATCGAAATCTACAACAAGCCACAAACGACTTATCGTGAGCAGGTCGTCACAGTTCTTGTCGTCAACGCATGGGAACTCATCCTCAAGGCTGCTCTACGGAAAGCTAAGAAGAACATTTTCTACAAGAAGAAGCGCGGTGAAGACTACCGATCTTTTTCCTTAGAGCATTGCATCGCTGATATGGATCGCCATCGTCTTTGGCCCAGTAGCGTTGACGGAGATGGCGTTCGAGCTAACCTGCATGTCCTCACTGATTATCGAAACAAGATCATCCACCTTTACGTGTCCGACGATCTCAACACGATCCTCTACATGTTCCTTCAGCAAAGCATCGTGAACTACCGCGACTTCGTGCTCGATGTCTTCGGTAAGGACTTGGCTGATGACATCACATGGACGCTTTTGCCGCTCGCTGCGAGCACCCCCAGCGATGCAATCCGATCCCTACGAGTCGACGGGGATGGAAGATCCACGCAAGTAGTCGAGGACTTCCTACGAGACCTGAGGAAGATCATCGGCGAAGCTGAAGATCTAGGAGCAGACATGGGCCGCATCGCCATGATCCAAGAGATCAACCTGCAATCTGGGAAGAAGATCAGCCGAGCCGATCTTGAAGTTGCGATTGACCAAGGTGCCGCAACCACGATCGTTCAACGAAAAGTGGACCCCAACGAAACACACCCGTATTCCGCAACGCAACTGATAGCGCGAGCGAATAGGGCAAGGAAGAACGGGAGGAAGCTAACCAGCTACGATCTGACTTGCATGGCGTGGAAACACAATATGCGAGACAACAGCAAGTTCGCTTGGCGAGGAACCCATAGCCCCACCCACGTGTGGTCTGGAGATGCGTTGAGCTTTCTCAAGAACCAAACTGACGAGGAGTTCGACCGCGTCAGGGCGGAGTACAATCAGTATCAGCGATACAAGAAGCGCAGCAAGAAGTGAAGGGTGACTCCCGGATACCTTTTGACGCGACCCCTGTGCTTTTTGACGGCTCCGAGTTCGTGCCGCAGAGTGGGTGCAAAACCAGCTCGCCCCGCTGAATCGGCTCCACAATCAGCTGGCCGAACTGACCCCGCCAGCGTGCCGGTACTTCGCCCGCCACGACCGAACAGCTCGCGTTCCCCGTGTTATCGCGCCATTTCACGCGGCGAGCACACAATCGCGCACATCGTTAGTTTGTATCACTCGCGCTATCCAACGTTTGCCGACAATGACCCTGATCGGGGTGGCAAGCTGGGTCTCGATCCGAGCATTGTTGGCCGGGATGAGGCTGGTGTCGGCCTTGTCCCCGTCCTCACTGATCTGGAAGGTATCGGTCAATGTGGCACCGCCAAAAGGCTGGTAGGCAACCTTCGCCGCCTCGACACCCTGCTGCTCAGCCAGCAGGGACTGGTAAGTGGTCTCGACGTTGACGCAGGACATGTAGTAGGCAAGCAACATGATCTCGTTGCACCACAGCTCGCCCGCATGTCCGTCGACGCCATATTTGCGCGCCAAGTCCACCGGATCGATAATCCCCGACTGCAAGAGCCGGACGATGAACGTTCCAGTGCCGGTGAATGGGTCGAGGACGTGGACCCCCTTGTCAGTAAGGCCGAAGCCGAACTGCTCACGACATGCCTGATCGGCGGCACGCAAAATGAAGTCGACCACCTCGACCGGGGTGTAGACGACTCCGAGGCTGGCGGCCTGAGCGGGGAAGGACTTCTTGAAGAAATCCTCGTAGAGCCGGTGGATGACCGTCTGCCGACCCGCCGGGCTCTCGACCGTTGATGCAGAGCGACGCACCGAGGCGTAGAAACCGGCCAGCGCGTCAGTCTCGGCCTGCAGCCCCTGCCCCTCCAGGGCAGTGATCATGCGTTGCATACTCACCGATACCGGGTTGGTGTGCGCAAAGCTGCCGGTGGGAAATAGCGCGTCGAACACCGGTTGGGTGATGAGGTGCTGGGACAGCATGTCGATCGCACCGTCGACGGTGATGGAGTCGTTAATAGTGGCCTGCAACCCGGCGAGGAAGGTGTCGAACTCGCCAGCCAACGGAGCATCGGTGGCGCGGGCCTGCGCCAAAATACTCGTGATGCGGGTGACCTGGTTGGAATGGATGTGAACGACATCGTCGGCCCAGGAATCCCAGTAGTCGCGCTCGCCGACCTTCTTGACGATCCGCGCGAGGATCGCGTCACGCATCTGGTTTTGGAACAGCATCGGCTGGATGGCAGCCCGCGAGCCGTTGGTGTCGTGACCGGTCTCGGGAGCGGTGCCGCCGAAGACACTGATGCCGATTTTGCCCTTGGTGTCCTTGTCCAGGTCGATGGAGTTGATCATCGCGTTGAACCGGTCGTCATGGGCGCGTAGGGCATTAAGGACGTCCCAGACCACTTTGAATCGTTTGTTGTTGCTCAGGGCTTTCTCAGGTGATTCGCTGGAATCGATCGCAACTGGGAGGATGACGTAGCCGTAGTCCTTGCCGGGGGCCTTGCGCATGACGCGGCCCACCGACTGCACGACGTCTACCAGGCTGTTGCGCGGTGACAGGAACAATACGGCGTCCAGGGCAGGCACGTCGACGCCCTCCGACAGGCAGCGGGCGTTGGACAGGATGCGGCACTCTCCTTCCGGGATGGGTGCCTTGAGCCAGGCGATTTCGTCACCACGATCGAGGGCGTTCATCGTGCCGTCAACGTGGTGCGACGCCACCTCCAGTGCAGGGGTGTCGAGGCCGCCATCAGCCGAGAGGGCCTCCGTGACCTGCGGGAACGTGGCGGCGAAGGCCTTGGATGCCATGATGTTTTGGGCAAATGCGACTGCACGCTGCATCGGCACCGGGTGGGGCCCGAAGTCCATATCGGTTGTGCGCTTGGCTAGACCGTTCCAGCAACCGATGATCCGGGCGGCATCGTCCAAACCGATCTCGCCGGTCTCATCAGCAATCTGGGACTGGAAGGTGTCGGCAATTGCCGCGTTCTCTACGCGCAGGATCATGACCTTGTAGTCGGCAAGCAGATTACGCTCTACGGCCTCCCCGAAACCCAAGCGGTGGAATTCGGGGCCGTAGAGGGACTCGTCATCCATCGACGCCAGCACGACGGAGTTTTCCTCGGCCTTCTTCTTTGCCTCCTGACCATAGATGCGAGGAGTGGCCGTCATGTACAGCCGCTTGGCGGCTGTCAGATAGGTGTTGTCGTGCACCTTGACGAAAGCGGACTCGTCCTGGCCGCCGACAAGGGAGGCACCGGTGGTGCGATGGGCCTCGTCACACAAGATGAGGTCGAATTGCTCGCCCGAGGTGCGCTGGGCCTGGGCGACGACATCGATGGACTGATAGGTGGAGAACACCACAATCATCTGCTTGCCCCGGCGACCACCGACCGCCATCTGTTCGGCAAGCCAGGCCGCGTCCGTGGTGGGGATGGGGATGTCGTGGGTGGTGATGTCCTCGGCCTTCCTGGAAGCCCGGGTGTCGGAGCAAACCACCATGGGCCGGATAGTCGTCTGGGACTGGGCCATCCATTCCTGCAGGGTCTGAGAAACCAGGGCGATGGAGGGGGCCAGGAAGAGTACCTTGAGCCGACCGCCATTCTCGGCGCACAGCTGTTCTGCGAGCTTCAGTGAGGTGAACGTCTTGCCCGTACCGCAGGCGCTGATCCACTTGCCTCGGTCGTGGGTCTGGAATCCCTCGTGGATCTTGGCGAGGGCCTCCTTCTGGTGGGGACGCAGCCCGTAACGCACAGCTCGTCGTGGCTCGAAGTTCAGACTGTCGCGGGACTGCTGCATCCAGTCGATGGGTGACTCGGCGATCTCGGTCAGGCCGATGCGCTGGACGGGGATGGACTGATCCTCGAGCGCTTTCTCTGCGTGTGTCGACCACCGATCCGTGGTTGAGATAATGATGCGGTTGGTGAACCACACGTGGCCCCACGCCTTACCCGACGCCGTGAAGAACGAGTCAATGTCTTGCTTCTGTAAAGCGTGGCCAGGGTCGTAGAACTTACACTGGATCGCCGTCCACTCACCAGTGGAGCGATTACGGGCCACTAAGTCGATACCAGAGTCGTGGGTGTTCTCGTTGTGGACCCATTGGGGCCAGGTGCGTACCTCGTCATATTCGGATGACAGCGTCGGGTCCGTCTGGAAGTAAGACACCATGAGGTCCTCAAAGCGCGCCCCCGCCGCGCCGCCGAAGGCTCTTGCCGGAACTGCTCAATAACATGATGGACAGTAGTTCGAGTAGCCACCCGATTCTCCTTGTACAGTCGGCTCCAGCGTCGAAGACCTGAGATCTTGACCATGACAGGCACGATCATAGGCCCCATCGACACGACCAATGGGCCAGTCCCCGCATGCGTCCGCTGCCCTGTTTGGGGCACGACACGCACCAATCCCCCATCACCTGCCCAGTTACCGCACAACAACAATTACGTGGCTTCTAGAGTTTTGTCATTCTGAGTAGGAGGTGACTCCGATACTCTCAGAGTACGTAACCTCCCTCATGGTTTGGAGTGTCATGTCATCTCGAGTTTTGGAACTCACGAAGTACTACTCTGAAATCCAGCGGCGATCTAATTTAGTGGACCAGGTTTTTACCGCCCAGAAGCCACATATCACCGTCGATCTGACTCAGGTGCGGGAAGGTACCCTTGATGAACGATCCGTAGCCCAATTATTCACCCTTGCGAACTCACATTCCCGGCGCCAACCGCGCAAGAGTGGCCAGCGCCGCGAGCCAGTTTGCCCCCGCCAGGACGCCCACCCGATCAAGCTCATCATTTCTCTCATCACGTTGAGGCAAAGGCGATCAAGCTCTGGGCTCCTCCTTCTCCCTGCGTCATTGACACCCGACGGCACGCTCACTGCCGACCCACAAAACGACGAGCCGTGGATCCCAGTATCCCGGCTGAGAACGCCTGGCATGACCGACCGTGAGGTGATGGTCGGAGACCTCTCATCATTGTGGAAATGGCGTCGCGGCAAGGGCGCTGAGCTTGCCTCCAACGCCGAAACCTGGCAAGACACCCTGGACCTCTGTTTCAATCTCTTTTCCGAGGTTTCCAACAATTTCAAGAATCTCGGCAAGGTCGATGATACCCAGATCATCACCAGCACGTGTTACATCACTCCAGGTGAGGTGATTACGTCCAACCGCGCGATTCTTGATCTTTACAAATATCTGGAGAACGGAGCATATTCCGCTGCTCCAGTATACGCGAACCTATTATCGCGCAATCCACAGCAGCGCCTGGATTCTGACTATCTCGATGCCAATGTCGATACCTTGAAAAAGTCAGCAATACTGTCAACGGGTAGCATGAGTGATGAATATCCCCTCACGGAATCCCAGCGTCGAGCTGTGCACGCTTTTCTCTGTGATACATCCGACGAGCCAGCATCTATTACTGCAGTCAGCGGCGCTCCTGGCACCGGAAAGACAACCCTACTGCAATCTGTCATCGCGAGCATGATCGTCACCCATGCCCTTGAAGACAAGCCGGCTCCTTTAATCGTTGGTACGTCGACAAATAATCAAGCCGTCATAAATATCATTGATTCTTTTAGTAAGGTCACCAAGAAGCAACCGGGCGTCCTTGACCAACGGTGGTTGCCTGTGGCTACAGAAGATGGTGCGACCCCAGATGCGTTACACAGCTTGGCCACATATTGCCCGTCCCAGTCCAGGATGAATGAAGCACAACGCCACGGCTACCTCACAGAAAACTTGCATAAGAGCGGTGTCTACACCTATTACTCATCACCCCAGTACATAGCCAGCGCGGCATCATATTTCGTACAACGCTTTACCGAGTACAGTCAAGCTTTCATTGCGTCACCGCCACCCACCATCAAAGATGCATTAGAAATATTACGAAATGTTCTCGTTAAATATGAGACAGCGCGCCGAGAACTTATCAAAGAACGCGCTCGGGCTGATAGTCATGCCGTCACAAAGCTGACCGAATTCAGGGAGAAGAAAGACACCCTCTCCAGAGAGCTCAAAGTTTACCGGCATCACCTGAATTCATGGACGCGGATTCTCACCGGACTCAGACAACGATCCACAAGCGTCGACCCTGCAGAGGAAGCGCTTGTGATCGACATGAACTACAAAGAAGGCGAACCTGCCCCTCATCTCAGAACTCTTGGCGAATTCGTTCGTTTTTACCAGTCAAGCATCGCCTCATCTCGGAAGCTCCTGAAGCGAATAGAACGGAGGATCAGAAAATCTGAAACTGCCGCAGCGAAAGCTCAAAAGAGATATAAAAAGAAGATTCATAGGTGCTTAACTGAGCTTAAGGTCTTCGGATCGCTGCCGGAGAAGCAACTCCAGAAACTCACTGACGCCTCCGATCTGTTAAATCTTGATCAGGTATTAGATACCACCGTCAGATATGTCGAGTTCTGGCTCGCTGTTCATATTTATGAAGCGGAATGGCTGCTTGCCGCGGATGGGGACGACCTCATCCCAGAGCGGGAACGTAACCGCACGTCACCAGAGTACATGGAAAGGTTTTGGACCCAGGTAGCCTCACTGACACCATGCTTTGTGATGACGGCGTATCAACTCCCAAAGTATTTCAGACTATGGACAAAACCAGGAGAAAAATCTGAATACGATTTGGGACGGCCTGATCTGATGATTGTGGACGAAGCCGGTCAAGTCGATATGTCTATTGGCGCGGCTGTGTTTGCGATCCCGAAACGGGCGCTTGTCGTCGGTGACGTCTTGCAGCTGTCCCCTATATGGAGCATCGACCCTGAGAGCGACAAGGAGATGACGTCAGTTTTCAACCTCGCCGGCCAGTGGGATGACATGATCAGTCGCGGTATGACGTCGTCTCAGCCCTCATCGGTGATGTCCGCGGCGACGACGGCGAGCCGTTGGCGGTACAGCCAAGATGCCAAGCCTGGACTCTTCTTGGCTGAACACTTTCGTTGCCATCACGACATTATTCAATTCTGCAACGACCTCCTATACAAGGGCCTTCTCAAGCCGTCCCGCCCCCTTGGTTCCTACAAGCTCAAAGACATAGTCGAACACCCATTTCTATTCAAGAAGATAGCCAACTCAGAAGATCAACGGAAGGGATCGAGTCGAATAAACTGCCACGAGGCCCAGGAGATTGCGACCTGGATCGCGTCCAACTTCGATTACTTTAGAGCTATCTACAATCCCAATGGCGATCCAGCAAAGGACGCGGAGATCATCGGGGTTGTCACACCATTTGCAGCCCAAGAACACTTAATCAAGAACGCCCTAGACCCTAGGTTTAGCAAAATAATTACAGTTGGCACTGCACATAAGCTACAAGGAGCAGAGAGAGAAATCGTCTTATTCTCCGCCGTCTACGGAAACAATTCAGACCAAGCGGTCTTCATTGACAAGACCCTAGAACTTATGAACGTTGCCGTGTCTCGCGCGAAAGACCTATTCATTGTCTTTGGTAGCGACCAGCGGTGGAACGGCACTGGGCCGGTGTTTAGACTAATACGCAAGCATGCGACATTGAGCGACTGCAACTTTGCTGGATCAAGGAACAACGCTCCTGTGCCACCAGCAGAAAACAGCACTCCAGTGCAGCCAGTAGTACCTGATTTCGAGCCGGTTCTACCTCCCACTGCCACACCTCAAGCCAAGAGCTACGAGTATTTTACTCCAACGCAGAAATCGTCGACTCCGGAATCCGGCGATATCAAGTTCGTCGATCGCAGAACCCCCGGATACTGCATTGCCAGGGAACTCCTCGACGCGTGGAAAAAGGAAGGTGTGCTACCCGAAGGTCAGCCAGTGCGTGCTACTCAATTGAATCAAGCTCTGTCTAAGGCCGGCCTGATTACTTACGCCATCAATGAGTGGATGCCGACAGTACATGGCGCGATGATGGGCATCGCACTGTACGAGGGCGAAGACAAGGACGGTCGACGTTATAGGAATCTCATTTACTCGCCACAAGCCCAAGCCGCGCTGACGAATTTGGTCCGCACTCACCAACTCGTCCTCAGATAAACCGAAGCTCTATCGGCTCATCGACGATGACGACACACCACGACGGGTCAACCAGGCTCAGATCTTGACGACAACCGGCACAATCATCGGTCGACGCCGCAATGACCGTGCGACCCACCGGCCAATGGTCCGACGCACCACCTGCTGCAACCGGTGGGTGTCGTCCATGCCACCCTTCATGGCGTTCTCAAGCTCGGTGACGATCTGGTCGGTGATCTCCGCGAAAACTGAGTCGTCCTCAGCGAAACCGCGAGCCTGAATCGCCGGACGGGACACCACAGTGGCCGAGCGGGTGTCGACCGCGGTGACGACTGACAAGAATCCCTCCTCCCCGAGGATGCGACGGTCGGTGAGGGTGTCCTCGGTGAGTTCACCCACCCCGGATCCATCGACGAGGATGTAGGAGGCGTCGATCTTGCCCACCACACGCGGTACGCCGTCGACGAGGTCAATAACCCCGCCGTCTTCAACGAGGACGACGTTCTTCTCATCGACTCCGGTGGCCTTGGCCAGGTCGGCGTTGGCGACCAGATGACGCACCTCACCGTGAATCGGCATGACCGCGCGCGGACGCACGATGTTGTAGGCGTACAGCAGCTCACCGGCCGCGGCGTGGCCGGAGACGTGGACCAAGGCATTGCCCTTGTGGACGACGGTCGCACCGAGCTTCGTCAGACCGTTGATGACACGGTAGACGGCGTTCTCATTGCCAGGGATGAGGGAGGAGGCCAACAAGACGGTGTCGCCCTCCCCCACCTCGATGTCGCGGTGCTCACGGTTGGCGATTCGGGCCAGGGCTGACAGTGGCTCCCCCTGGGACCCGGTCGAGACGATGACCACCTCGTTGTCACGGTAATGATCAAGCTCACGCAGCTCGATGACGGTGTTGTCCGGCACGTGGAGGTAACCCAGTTCCTGAGCCACCGCCATGTTTCGGACCATGGATCGACCGACGTAGCAGACCTTACGGTTGTGGCGGACCGCCATGTTGAGCACCTGCTGGACACGATGCACGTGAGAGGCGAAACAGGCGACGATGAGCTTCTTGTTCGCCTTCTCGAAAACCCTCTCGATGGCCGGCTCGATCTCGGTCTCGGACTTCACGAAGCCCGGCACCTCGGCATTGGTGGAATCGACCATGAACAGGTCTACGCCTTCTTCGCCGAGACGTGCGAAGGCACGCAGGTCGGTGATGCGACCGTCCAACGGAAGCTGGTCCATCTTGAAGTCGCCGGTATTGATGAGGGTTCCCGCGTCGGTGCGCACGCACACTGCCAGAGCGTCAGGGATGGAGTGGTTGACGGCAATGAACTCAAGGTCGAACTGTTCGCCGACCTCGGCGACGTCTCCCTCGTGAACGACATTGAGCTTGTATCCCCTGATGCGATGCTCACGCAGTTTGGCCTCAACCAGCGCCAAGGTCAGCTTGGACCCGTAGATCGGGATGTCGGGGCGACGTTTGAGCAGGTAGGGCACGGCCCCGATGTGGTCCTCATGGCCGTGGGTGAGCACCAGCGCCTTCACCTTGGCCAGCTTCTCATCGTCGAGGTAGTCCAGTCCTGGCAGCAGCAGGTCGACGCCGGGGTGGTCATCCTCCGGGAAGAGCACCCCGCAGTCAATGAGGAGCATCTCCCCATTGATCTCGTAGCACGACATGTTGCGTCCGACATCCCCCAAGCCGCCGAGGGGGATGATGCGCAGAACATCCGGTTTCAGATCCGGGGGTGTCGTCAATCCAGTATTAGCCACGGCGTGAAGCCTATCGGGAAACTCCGACAGCTTCGCCCCGATGTGTCCTGACCGCTTCATCAAGGGCCTGGGAGACGAAGTTCTCAGCTCGCTGGCGCAATTCCTCCCTGGCCTGGCATCGTGGCAGGGTCTCATCGGCATACATCGGCGGCCCCACCTTGGCCTCCAGCTGCGGACGACACCACTTGACTCCGAGCTTCCGCCCAGACCGCACCAGTGCCACTGGCACCACCGGGGCACCGGTGCGCACCGCCAGGACAAAGGCCCCTGGACGGAAGGTCCCTGCGGAGGTCTCGTAACAGGTGATGTCTCCCTCTGGATAAATGACGACGCAGTCACCGTCAGCCAGCGCCTGCGCATTGGCCGAGAAGAAACCTCGTACATCAGAAACGTCAACCGGAATCGTTCCGAAGGCTCGCAGGATGAGCCCTGCCACCGGGATGTCGAAGTTGGAAAGTTGCGAGTTGAACCTCAGACCGGTCGGCCAGAACACCCGCACTAGGGCCAGACAGTCGAAATCGTGGACGTGGTTGCTGACGACGATCGTCCCTGGCTCCAGATGGTGGTGTCCTCGCCGACGAAAAGCGAAGGTCACCCCGGTGAGAATCACCGCAGCTGGGCCGACAATCGTCAGATAGGCCAGTCGCTGGACCTTCTTCATCCGGTCGGCCCCGAAATGGCAGCGTCAAACATCTCGACCAGCAACCGAGCCGACCTGTCCAGGGCGTACTCCTGGCCACAGCGTGCCTGAGCCTTGCCCGCGGTCTCACGCTCCTTCGGGTGCTCCAGCCACCAATCGATGTCAGCCGCCATCCTCTCCGGATCGCGCGGCGGGCACAGACCGTGCTCGGGAACACGACAGAACTGGCTGGTGGCCGACAGCGGGCTGTCGACGATAAGGCAGGGCAACCCGACCGAGGACGCCTCCAGGGCAGCCAAGGACTCGATCTCGACGTCTGCGGGGTGAACGTAAAGGTCGGCGGCTCGCAGTTCAGCGATGAGGTCCTCCGGACGGTCGTGGCTGACGAAGCAGGCGTCAACCCCAGCGCGCTCAGCTCGCCTCTGCAACCATTCTCGCTGCGGCCCTCGACCGGCGACCACCAGACGGATCCGATCGCGATGTCGAGACCGGGCAATGGCGTCGACGAGGACCTCGATCCTCTTCTCCGGTGAGAGCCTGCCGACAGTCATGACGGTGGCAGGGCCAGAGCTGTCCAGAGCCCACGTCTCTCGTGGCGGGCCGGGCCGAAACTCTGGCGGCACCCCATTCGAGATGACGTGAAGGTGCTGGTCGTAACCGTGTCTGCGCAACTGCTCGGCGATGAATTCACTGGGGGCATGGAGGTGGGACACATCGTGGTAGAACGCCCGCCACAACATGCGATAAATGCGGTCGGCAAGACATCGAGCGTTGGCCAGGTGCACGTTGTAGGTGATGTTCTCAGGCTGGATGTGGAAACCCGAGGTGACGGGAACACCGGCATGCTGCGCCACGTGTTTGGCACAAGCCCCCAATGGCGACGGCATGACGACATGCACGAGGTCAGCCTCGGCTACCGCTGAGGAGACAATGGCCCTGACTGGGCGCGCAAGATCGACGTTCTGAAGGTCAGCCAGGTGGGTGATGAGCGGCAGGTAGAGGACGGGCACACTGACCACGGGAATCCCGCGAGTGCTGGGCACCGGGGTCGACCCGACGCTGAGTAAACGCACCTCGTGACCCTGGTCACGCAATGCGTGGGAAAAACGAAGGGTCGAGGCCGTCGTCCCATTTCCTGGTTGGAGGGCGTCGACCACAAGAAGGATCCTCATGCGGCAGCACCACCGCTGTTCATTGCCTGCATTGACGCCATCCAACCTCGGTCCCGTGATCCTGGTCCGAAAATGCCTGTGGGGCCCGTCCTCGTCGGACGGACCCCAAAACGTGATCTCTCAGAATCTTGGGATGTTACGCATGTTCGAGGTGGCCATCGAGACGGCCTCACCGGCACCACGGTTGAGCACGATCTTGCTCATGGCGGTGGCGAACCCAATCATCTGCTCACCCTTGATCTCAGGAGGCAGGGACAGGGCGTTGGGATCAGTGAGCACCTCGACGAGGGCCGGTCCGTCGAAGTCGAGGGCATCACGAAGAGCACGACGAATATTGCGCGGATCATCAACCCGCTCGGAGTGATACCCGATCGCCTTGGCAACCCCGGCATAGTTCACGTCATGGACGTCAGTCCCGAAATCAGGCAACCCATTGACCAGCATCTCCAGCTTGACCATGCCGAGGGTGGAGTTGTTGAAGACAACCACCTTGATCGGCAAGTTGAGCATACGGGCCGTGACGAGCTCGCCAAGGAGCATCGAGAGGCCGCCGTCGCCGGACACCGAAATGACCTGTCGGCCAGGGTGAGATGCCTGGGCACCGATGGCATGCGGCAAGGCATTGGCCATCGATCCGTGCAGGAAGGATCCGATGAGACGACGGGTACCCAGCGGATCGATGTAACGAGCGGTCCACACATTGCACATGCCGGTGTCAGCAGTGAAGATCGCGTCGCGGTCGGCCAGCTCGTTGAGCAGGTGAGCGACGTACTCAGGGTGGATCGGCTTCATGTGCTCGACATTGCGGGTGTACGAGCCGACCGGAGCCTTCATGATCTTGGCGTGACGCTTGATGGTGGCCTTGAGGAACTTGTCATCATGCTGCTTGAGCAGCGGGGTGACAGCGTTGCACAGGGCCTTGACGTCGGCGTGGATCGGGAAGGAGACGTCGGTACGACGACCCAACTTCTCCGGGCGATTCTCAACCTGAACCGTGAGGGTGCCAGGCAGGAACTGGTTGTAGGGGAAATCGGTTCCCAACAGGATCAGTACGTCGGCATCATTCATGCCCTCGGCTGCGGCACCGTAACCCAGCAGACCGGTCATGCCGACGTCGAAGGGGTTGTCGTACTGGATGAAGTCCTTGCCGCGCAGGGAGTGACCGATCGGGGCCTTAAGCTTGTCGGCCAGGGCCAAGACCTCGTCATGGGCACCCTCGACGCCGGCACCGGCGAAAATGGCAACCTTCTTGACGTCATTGAGAAGCTTAACGAGCTGACGGACGTCCTCCGGGTTCGGCTCGGTGGAGGGACGACGGCTCGGGACGAAGACCGGCGACGGAGCGGCAGCCTTCTTGTCGGTGATGTCGCCCGGGAGGGTCACGACCGAGACGGTGCTGCCCGCGACAGCATGGCGAATGGCCGAGTTGACGACGCGAGGTGCCTGCTCAGGGGTCGAGACCAGCTCGCAGTAGTCAGAGCATTCCACGAAGAGGCGATCCGGGTGGGTCTCCTGGAAGTAGCTCATGCCAATCTGGACGCTGGGGATGTGGGAGGCGATGGCCAGAACCGGGACCTGGGAGCGGTATGCGTCGAACAGACCATTGATGAGATGCAGGTTGCCCGGACCACAGGAGCCTGCGCAGACAGCCAGCTCGCCGGTCAGAGTTGCCTCGGCAGCAGCGGCGAAGGCCGCAGCCTCCTCATGACGAACGTGGACCCAGTCGATACCGCCCTTGACAGAACCGCCGGTCCTGCGAACTGCATCAACGACGGGGTTCAGGGAGTCACCGACGATGCCGTAGATCCGTCGCACCCCCGCATCGAGGAGCTGTTGGACGAGCTGTTCGGCAACATTCATGAAAGGGACCTCCACGGAACTGACGACATCTGATGAGCGGCCAAGGGGCCGCTCATCAGCATACGACTTCTTGGCCTAGCCTCACCTCATCATTCGCGCCAAGCTGATCACTTTCCGGTGAGGTCGGACAATTTCACCTCGGTCCCGACAAGGGAAAACTCCAATCCCTTCGGCGTCGCCTTGAGGGATTCGTAATGCAGATTACCCAGATCGGGGAGGGTGAATCGATCTGTGATGCCTTCCAGAACGGAGTTGAGCAGGATGTCCGGAATCGGAATACCGTCCAAGCTCGCCGATGGGCTCGTCAACGTCACCCGCCGCGATGTGGTCTCGACGCCAGGAACGGCTGAGATACTGACACCCACTCGAGCTCCCAGAACCGACATGTCGCGCACAATGGTCACCTTGCCGTTCTCACCGGCGTCATCGTTGTACGTAATCTTGCCGCCTGCCAGCCGAGACAGCTCGGGCCAGTCGACCCGGCCAGTTGCAGACATCGTCTCGGCGACCGTCCGGGATTCCTCACGGGCATGACGGATCCCATTGGCGTGGATGTTCACGTCATGGAAGGTCACCGTCGTCTCGTCTCGAGCGACGGTCGCCGTCGGTATGGTCGCGTCAAGTCCCTGGAGCTCGTCGGTCAGCAAGACCCCGAGGAAGGGGCGATTGCGGATCGCGACACCGACGCTTGACTCGTCGGCCCCGAATGACTTCGCAATATTGGCCGCGATGGCCTTCTCACTTCTCGCCCGGAAGGTCTGATCGGTGATCACTGCCGCAACCGCGACCAAGGCGATGACGACGATGATGACGAGCCACTTGATGAGGCGGTGGTGACGACGATCACGTCCGACCGTCACCACCGCCCCGGTATCAATCTGAGGCCTGGGCGGCAGCACCTGAGTCGGCTCAGACGGCGTCATCGAGAAATCAGGACGCTCATTCAAGTCCGAGCAACCCTTCGATGCCGATGGTCAGACCCGGACGGTCAAGGACACCGCGCACGCCGGTGAGAACGCCCGACATGAAGGAGACGCGGTCCATCGAGTCATGGCGGATGGTGAGGGTCTCCCCCTCGGCTCCGAAGAGCACTTCCTGGTGGGCGACGAGGCCGCGCAGGCGGACACCGTGGACGTGGACCCCGTCAACGACGGCTCCGCGAGCCCCGTCGAGCTGGCTCTGGGTGGCATCCGGGACCTCTCCCATGCCGACCTTCTGCCGGGCAGCCGCGATCTTGCCAGCGGTCGTGCGGGCGGTGCCTGAGGGGGCATCGACCTTGTTGGGATGGTGCAGCTCGATGACCTCGACCGACTCGTAGAACTTCGCAGCCTCCTCGGCGAAGTGCATCATGAGCACGGCGCCAATGGAGAAATTCGGGGCGACCAGGCAGCCGGTGTTGGGATGGTCGGCGAGCTGGTCGCGCAAGGTCTGGTAGCGGTCTTCGTCAAAACCCGTGGTGCCGACGACGGTGTTGATCTCGTGGTCGATGGCCCAGGCGAGGTTGTCCATGACGGCGTCGGGGGTGGTGAAATCGACGACGACATCGGCTCCCTCAGCGGCTGAACGATCATCGCCACTGTCGATGGCGGCCACGAGCTCGGTGTCCTCGGCTTCCTCGACGGCCTGGCACACCGAAGCTCCCATACGTCCCTTGGCTCCGAATACGGCAACCTTGATCATCTGGACCTTCCTTCCTGACGACGGCACCTGCCCGGCGCCGCGTCCAGACTACCCAGATGCTCTGACGTTCCCGAGGAATGGTCCATCCGCGCACAACGAACGGGATGCCCTGGCGAAAGTGCCAGGACATCCCGTTGATGTCAGTCCCTCACAGGATCAACGACTCCAGGATTGATGACTCACTCCTCGGTGTCGTCGTCCTCCTCGTGGGAGGCCAGGACCAGGGAGAACTTGCCCCGGTCGTCGACCTCAGCGATCTCAACCTCGATCTTCTGACCGACCGACAGCACGTCCTCGACGGCCTCGACGCGCTTGCCCTCGTTGAGGTCACGCATCTTGGAGATGTGCAGCAGGCCGTCCTTGCCAGGCAGCAGGGAGACGAAGGCACCAAAACTCGTCGTCTTAACGACGGTGCCTAGGTAACGCTCCCCCACCTCAGGCATCTGCGGGTTAGCGATCGCATTGATCATCGTACGAGCAGCCTCAGCGGAATCGCCGTTGTCGGCTCCGATAAAGATCGTGCCGTCATCCTCAATAGAGATATTGGCGCCGGTGTCGTCTTGGATCTGGTTGATCATCTTGCCCTTGGGGCCAATGACCTCACCAATCTTGTCTACCGGGATGTGCACGGTAATGATGCGCGGAGCAGTAGGAGCCATCTCATCGGGAGAGTCGATGGCGTCATTCATGACCTCGAGGATCGTGGTACGAGCCTCCTTGGCCTGCTTGAGGGCACCCGCCAGCACATCGGCAGGGATTCCGTCGAGTTTGGTATCGAGCTGCAGGGCGGTCACGAACTCACTGGTACCAGCGACCTTGAAGTCCATGTCGCCGAGGGCGTCCTCGGCTCCCAGGATGTCGGTCAGCGCAAGGTACTTGGTCTCGCCGTCCTCGTTGGTCTCGCTCATGAGGCCCATCGCGATGCCAGCGACCGAGGCACGCAGCGGCACACCTGCATTGAGCAGGGCCAGGGTCGAGGCGCAGACCGAACCCATCGAGGTGGAACCGTTGGAGCCGATGGCCTCAGAAACCTCACGGATGGCGTAGGGGAACTCCTCGCGGGTCGGCAGCACTGGGATGAGGGCACGCTCAGCGAGGTTGCCGTGACCGATTTCACGGCGCTTCGGGGAGCCAACACGGCCAGTCTCACCGGTGGAGTACGGCGGCATGTTGTAGTTGTGCATATAGCGCCGCGTGGTCTCCGGGGACAGGGTGTCGAGCTTCTGCTCCATGTCGAGCATGTTGAGAGTCGACACACCCAGGATCTGCGTCTCGCCGCGCTGGAAGAGGGCGGATCCGTGAACGCGAGGAATGATGCCGACCTCAGCTGAAAGGGCGCGGATATCGCGAGGTCCGCGACCGTCGATACGCACACCTTCATCGAGGACGCGCTTACGCACGATCTTCTTCATGACGGCCTTAAAGGCGCCAGAGATCTCAGCCTCACGCTCCGGGAAGGTCTCGGCGAGCTCAGCCTTGATACGAGCCTTGAGCTCGGACTCAGCCTCCTGACGCTCCAGCTTGGCAGCGATCTGCTCGATGCGGGAGAGCTCGTCGGCAGCCTTCTCCTCGACGGCGGCGTAGACGTCATCCTCGTAGTCCTTGAAGACCGGGAAGTCGTAGGTTTCCTTGGGCAGCTTGGTGGCCAGGGCGACCTGGGCGTCGCACAGCACCTTGATGAAGGGCTTGGCGGCCTCCAGACCGGTGGCGACGACCTCCTCGGTCGGAGCCGTGCGTCCGCCACGGACGAGGTCCCAGGTGGCCGGGGTGGACTCAGCCTCGACCATCATGATGGCGACGTCACCGTCGGCGAGCACTCGGCCGGCGACGACCATGTCGAAGGTCGACTCCTTGCGCTGCTCGACGGATGGGAAGCACACCCACTGGTCGTCGATGAGAGCCATCCGGACGCCACCGATCGGGCCGGAGAACGGCAGACCAGCGAGCTGGGTGGACATCGAGGCGGCGTTGATGGCGACGACGTCGTAGTAAACGGCCGGGTTGAGGGCCATGACGGTCACGACGACCTGGACTTCATTGCGCAGACCCTTGACGAAGGAGGGGCGCAGCGGGCGGTCGATGAGACGGCAGGCGAGGATGGCGCCCTCAGACGGGCGTCCCTCACGGCGGAAGAAAGAGCCTGGGATACGTCCGGCAGCGTACATGCGCTCCTCGACGTCAACCGTCAGCGGGAAGAAGTCAATGGAATCGCGGGGAGTCTTGGCAGCCGTGGTGGCCGACAGCAGCATGGTGTCACCATCGAGGTAGACGGCGGCGGATCCATCCGCCTGCTGAGCCAGCAGTCCCGCCTCGAAGCGGACGACGTGCTTGCCGAATTTTCCATTGTCGATGATGGCCTCGGTGAATTCGAGTCCGGGTCCCTCCACAGGGATGTCCTTTCGCAGGGCCGACCGCCGCCCGCTGGCGCTCCAGAAGGCGCCTCTTGTAGAACCACACCGGTCTTCGATCGAAGCCGCCGGGACCGTGCCCCGGTGGCCACTACCGAGGACCCATGTGTCATGGGGAGGCAGTCGACGGTTACAGTAATTCTGATTGTGGCTCTCAGTTTAGGTCATCTGTGGTCAATCCCACGAATCCTGGTTTCCAGGCGTTCAGGACGTGGGTACCCGCTTCACGGCATGACCGCATGACTCCGGACATGAAAACGGGGCACCCCCGAAGGGACACCCCGTCAATTCGTGCGATCCGCGGCGCTCAGCGACGCAGACCGAGACGAGCGATGAGCTCGCGGTAGTGCTCGATGTCGTTCTTCGCGATGTAGTTGAGAAGACGACGACGCTGGCCGACCATAAGCATCAAGCCACGACGGGAGTGGTGGTCACCCTTGTGGACCTTGAGGTGCTCGGTGAGCTCAGCGATGCGCTTGGTGAGGATGGCGACCTGGACGTCCGGGGAACCGGTGTCTCCGGGGTGGGTCGCGTACTCTTCGATGATCTTCTTCTTCTCGGCAGCATCCATCTCGGTGGGTTCCTTCCTGTCCGCTGCGCGGCGTCCCCGACGCTCTTACTGCAGGGGACTCTTCCAAGGCCGCGGCCGATCTGACGGCAACTGGGTGAGAGTATCAGCTCTTCCCTGTCGAGTGCGAATTCGCATGTGCCGGACAGCAGCCGGGCATTCCCATGCAGAAGGCGTATCCGACCTGGCGAAGGTTCCGCGGCACAGCACTTCCTCGAAGATCGCGGCACCGATGGTCATGACGATGTACCCACCGACAGCCATGGGGAGTGGGCGAAGCGAGGTGGCCCGTCACAACTCCACCGAGGCACAGGGACAGGATACCGAGAGCGGCAACAACGACGGCGGTGACGCGGGGATGGCTCGCGACCAGGGATCGGCAACTGGCCACGACTGGACGACCTTTCGATACATGGTCAACGGCAACATGGCCTACTGGGTATCCCCACGGCGTTCACACCCGCACCGCCCCCGAACTGCCGGACGTGATTGCCAGCCTCAGGCCAGGATCTTCCGTGCCGCGTCGACGTCGTCGGTCATCTGCGAGATCAGCGGCTCGATACCGTCGAACTTGATCTGCCCACGCAGTCGCTCGGCAAAGGTGACCTTGACGTCGACTCCATAGAGCTCGAGATCATCGCGATCGATGACGTAGGTCTCGACTCGACGCTCGACACCGTCGAAGGTCGGGTTGGTCCCCACCGAGATCGCAGAGGGAAGTCGGCGACCGGCGTCCGGACCGCTACCAGGCTCCAACCATCCGGCATACACCCCGTCAGCCGGAACGGCACGCCCTTCCGGCAGGACGAGGTTGGCCGTCGGGAATCCCAGCTCGCGTCCGCGCTGGTCCCCCATGACGACGACCCCACCGACCTCGAAGGGGCGTCCGAGCAACTCGGCGGCCTCGGCGACATCGCCGGCTGCCACCACCTCGCGAGCCCGGGTCGACGACACCGTGACACCGGAAATGGCGACGAGATCCATGGCATGAACCTCAAAGCGGCCACAGCCAATCTCCGACAGGGCCTGCGGAGTGCCCACGGCGTGACGTCCGAAGCGGAAGTTCTGGCCCACCAAGACATGCTCGGGTTGCAAAGGGCTGATCATTCGCTCGACAAAGGCCGCCGGGGACCAATTCGCGATCTCCGGAGTGAAATTGACCACGCGCACCTCGCTGGCACCGGCCTCCTTCAACCAGTCAATGCGTCGCTCCAGCGGGCACAGCAGGGCCGGGGCCTGGTCAGGGGCCAGGACGGTCAGCGGATGGGGCCAGAAGGTGACGACGACAACGTAACCGTCCGGGTCAAGCCTCTTGGCCTGCTGGACAAGGGCCTGGTGGCCACGGTGCACACCATCGAAGTTTCCGATGACGACGGTTGACGATTCCTCGGGAACAGACACGCCCGGCAGTCTATGGGGACAACCGCCCATGGCCCGAATCCGAAAATCATCACTAGGCATCGTCATCGCGGAATTGGCAGGCGTCCCACCGCGTCAGGACGCGAGCCGGGCCGCCCACCTGGGCGGCCCGTCCTGCCGATCAGCTCTCGGCGAGTTCGCCGGACTTGAGCTTGTCGACCCACGCCTTGTTGCGCGAGATCCACTCCGCCACGGCCTTCTCCTGGTTCTTGCCTCCGTAGTTCTCCGCGGAGAACATGGTGTTCTCGAGGCTCGAGAGGGTGTTGTCGTCGAAGACCATGTTGCGCACCAGCTGTGCGGCCTTGGGATGATCCTTCTCGAACCCGGGCCTGCCGAAGCTGTAGAGCACCTCAGCCTCGCCCATGGCCTTCTTGGGGTCTTTGAGATCGCGGACCGGGAAAGCGCCGTAGGCCCAGTGCGGACGCCACAATGTCACCGCGATGTCCTGGCCGGCGTCGGTGGACTTCTTGAGCTGGGCCAGCATCGCCGGGGTCGACGAGATCTTGAAGTTGATGTTCTTCAAGCCGTACTTCGGAATGGCGGAATCCTTGGTGGCCTTCGTCAGTCCGGCGCCCGCCTCAATGCCGTACAGGGTGTTGTCGTACTCGTCCCCCATGGTCTTGAGGTCGCCAATGGTGCGCGCCTTGGAGTCCTTGTTGACGGCGATGGTGAGTTTGGCGTTGTCATACCAGCAGCCAAGGTTCTCCATCTTGTCGCCGTAGCGCTTGACGTAGTCGGCGTGAGTCAGGGGAAGCCAGCTGTCAGTGATGAGGTCGATGTCACCGGCGACGAGGCCGGCATAGCCCGGGCCGGCGTCGAATCCTTTGATCTTCACCTTGTAACCGTCCTTCTCCAGGACGTTCTTGATGATTCCGGCGGTGGCGAAGGACTCATCCCAGCCGTTGAAGGCACCGATGGTGATCTTGTTGTCATCATCAGTCTTCATGGACGTGGTGTCCTTGGATCCGGTCCCCGGGGTGCAGTCGGCCCACTTCGTGTTGACGTTGTCGGAGCCCGTGTCGGAGCTGCCGGACTCTCCGTTTCCGCTGTTGGTGGCACCGCATCCGGACAGGGCCAGAGCCCCAATCGTCAGGGTGGAGGCCGCGGCGATGACCTTGCGTCGAACCATACTTGTGCTCATCGTTACTCCCTCGTGTTCACGTACGTTCATGTTCTGCATGGGACTCAGTCGCCCCTGCTGTGTTCAGCTATCCTGTTGCGCTCAGTTGGCGCGCTGTGCCCGGGCGAGCGGGGTGCGATTGGCCAGTCCGTTGGTGATGCGGTCCAGGTAAACGGCCACGACCACCACTGCCAGTCCAGCCTCCATACCCAGACCGATGTCGACCTGAGACAGGGCCGCAACGACGTCGCCGCCAAGACCACCGGCACCGACCATGCCCGACAGCACGACCATGGACAGAGCCAACATGATGACCTGGTTGACGCCGGCCATCACCGTCGGCATGGCCAACGGCATCTGGATACGCCACAGAATGTGACGCGGGCTGGCACCGAAGGCTGCGCCGGCCTCTACCGTCTCGGTGTCGACACCACGGATGCCCAACTCAGTGAACCGCACGCCAGGTGGCAGGGCGAAGATGATCGTCGCGATGGCCCCAGGAACCTGACCGATACCGAAGAGGACGATGACCGGGACCAGGTACGCCAGCGACGGCATCGTCTGCATGAAGTCGAGAATCGGCTTGATGATGGCCGAGAATCGCTTCGACTTGGCAGCCCAGATCCCCAGTGGAATCGCCAGGATGAGGGCCAGGACCACGGCCACCACGACCAGGGACAAGGTTTGCATGGTGTTGTTCCACTGATCCATGGCCCGGACCAGGTAGAAGCCGATGAGCGCGAAGAGGCCCACCTTCCAGTTGGCACAGGCCCAGCCGATGGCGGCGAGGACGACCATCATGACCAGGTACAGCGGCTTGGACAGGACGAGGTTGAGCCCGTCGTACATACCGCCGATGACGACGTTGGTGAAGGTGATGAGCCAGTCAAAGGCGTGCTGGAACCAATCGAAGAAGGTCTCGATCCAGCTTCCCAGCGGAATACGGGGGTTGGCGAAATTGAAGCTCATCTCGATCAGGCCTCCTTCTCGGTGGTCGGGGCGGATGCGACCGTCGCGGTCGTCGTCTGGTCAGCAGGCGGGAGACCGACGGGATCTCCGACATCCTTGATGACAGGCAACTTCCCAGTGTCTTCCAGGGACATCACGGATCCTTCGGACACCTTGTCCTGGGACCTCGACATGGAGTCGAGCAGAGCGACTCGGGAAATGACGCCCATGAGGTGGAAGTCCTCGTCGACGACGGCGAGAGGCACTCGCGCATCCTTCGACGGAGCGAACAACTCGGACAGCGGGGTGTCAGTGCGAACGGTGAGGATGCCGCTGGTCTCGACGACTGCCGCGATGCTGCGGTCGCCACGGCGAGCAGCCTCGATGACCTCCTGGTCCCCAACCATGCCGAGCAGACGACGGTGCTCGTCGACGACGAAGACGCCAGCCCAATCACGCTGATCCATGATGCGCTGGACACGGCGGGGATCTGCCGACCTGGAGACGACGGCCTCGGTGGGTCGCATGACAGCCGACGCCGTCAGAACCCGAGTGCGATCGACATCCTGGACGAAGTCAGCGACGTAGTCGTCGGCCGGCTGGGTGAGGATCTCGTCAGAGGTACCGATCTGAGCAACACGACCATTGCGCATGACCGCGATGTGATCGCCGAGGTACATGGCCTCGTTGAGGTCGTGGGTGATGAAGATGATCGTCTTGTTGAGGGTGCCCTGCAGCTCGAGGAGCTGATCCTGCATCTCACGACGGATGAGCGGGTCAAGAGCGGAGAAGGCCTCGTCCATGAGAAGGATGTCGGTCTCCGCGGCGAGGGCACGAGCCAACCCGACACGCTGCTGCATACCACCTGAGAGCTGATGGGGGTACTTGCCACCCCAGCCGTTGAGACCCACGGTCCGCAGCCACTCATCGGCCTTCTCGAGGCGGTCCTTCGGCTTGAGCTTACCCTGCAACTTCAGCCCGTAAGCCGCGTTCTCGCGAACAGTCAGATGAGGAAGAAGGGCGAAATGCTGGAATACCATCGACACATGGTCGCGACGAAGCTCCCGCAATTGGGAGTCGTTCATGTCAGAGACAACTTTTCCGGCCACCTCGACGGTGCCCTCGGAGGGCGCCCACAACCCGTTGATCATCCGGATGAGGGTGGACTTTCCGGACCCTGAGAGGCCCATGACGACGAAGGTCTCTCCCTTGGCGACCTCCAAGCTGACATCGATGACAGCCGCCGTACCGAGAGAGGCAAGATCTTCTCGAGACTCCCCTGCTTTGAGTCTTTCGATCACTTCTCGTTCGTGTTTACCGAAAACCTTGTACAGATGGGATGCTCGAACCAAATCCACGTCGTACGGCACCTTTCACATGGGCGATGGAGTCAAAAAGGGGTAGTTGAAAACAACTCATACGGATCACGAGGGCACCACGACCTCGCGTCACGGTGCCGTGAACCGCCTAAAAATCACGTCTCCCCCAGCGCAAAATAGCTATTTGAAGCTATCACGTCATATTTACACCTGCAACCAGAAGGAATTGTCGCCGTGACTAAATTAATTTCAATGAATACTTGGTAATATCCTGCTTCAGCAGCATGAGTACCAAATAATTCAAACTCATGTGGGATATTTCACGCCACATGATGGTGTCAGTCTGACCGCATCCTGACAGGCTCACACGCACCTGTGACTGTACTGTGGTCAAACCAGCACACAGATTGCGCGACTCCGTTCCTTTTTCTCGCCATCTGGCCGATAAAGGGCCAACATCTCTCCGGTTCGGGCGACCATCGCGGTCACGTCAGCGGGGACGGTCAGGTCCAGACGTCGTCCGACCCGAATGGCAGCTTCCTGGTCATCGGTGACCTCGACGACGGGGAAGCTCAGCCCGGCAGCCTCAGCCATCGTCATCGGGGTCGGGGCGACCTCATCATCGGCAAAGATGTCAGGGCAAGCCGCGGTGAGGTCGAAAGGTCCGATCCGGGTTCGCCGCAACGCAGTGAGGTGACCCCCCACTCCAAGATCGGCACCCACGTCACGGGCCAGGGCCCTCACATAGGTGCCGGAAGAACAGGTGACCTCGACGTCGACGTCGATCACCTCCCCATGGCGTCGTATCTCAGTGGCCTCGAATCGGGAGACGGTCACCGCACGCGGTTTCAGGACGACGTCTTCCCCGGCACGCACCTTGGCGTAGGCGCGCTGACCGTTGATCTTGATCGCGCTGACGGCGGTGGGAACCTGCAGGATCTCACCGGTCTGGCGTGCCATCGCGGCGAGGATGGCGTCGTCATCGATCCCAGATGCGTCGGTGATGGCAGTGACATCGCCCTCGGCGTCGTCGGTGACGGTGCTCACCCCCAACCTCATCGTGGCGGTGTAGTCCTTGTCGTGCAGGGACAGATGGCCGAGGAGTCGGGTGGCGCGATTGATCCCGATGACCAGAACTCCGGTGGCCATCGGGTCCAGGGTTCCGGCATGCCCGACCTTGCGGGTGCCCATGAGGCGACGCACCCGTCCGACGACCTGGTGCGAGGTGACGCCGGCGGGTTTGTCAACGACGAGGACGCCAGAGGGAACGTCAGGATTGCCCTTCATCGGCCAACCTCAAGACGCGCCGAAAGCACGGTCGTCACTCGGCCTCGTCCTCGTCGCGGTGACGGTAGGGGTCAGCCTCACCGGCAGGCATGGCACCTTGGGAGCGTCGAGCGATCTCGGCATCAGAAGCGGCAGCTCGTGCCAGGGCGTCCTCGATCGACTTGGCGGTCTCAGGAGTGGCATCACGCACGAAGGTCAGGGTCGGGGCGTAGCGCAGCTTGAGCCTCTTGCCGACGGTGGAGCGCAGCATGCCCTTGGCCGACTCGAGAGCGGCAGCCGTGCCGGCGATCTCCTTGTCGGCGCCCATCGCGGTCCAGAACAGGGTGGCGTCACGGGAGTCCCCGGTCAGACGCACATCGGTGATCGTCACGAAGCCCAGGCGGGGATCCTTGACACGGCGCTCAAGGGTCTCGGCCACCACGACTCGGATCTGATCGGCTAACTTGGCGACACGCGGATTCGGTGTGTTCATGATCTCTCCTCGCCATCGGTGTCCTGAGCGGATCAACCATTTTTGCACACCGTCCCCACCGACGCACGCGGCAGCCAGTGTCAACGCGGGGGTCCGGGGGTACTCCACTGCAGCACCATCCCGACGACGACCAACGCGGCCGAAACGGCCAGGCTCAGGGGGGCGAGAGGGCTCTGGTTCAACAGCGCCCACCAGTAGGGAGTCGCCGCGGAATCCTTGGTACCCAGGATCCAGCACGACAGGACGAAGATGGTTCCCGGCAGCCACGCCCAGGCCACCGACAGTACGACGCTGGCGACCATCGCCAGTCCCACCAGCAGGACATGGTTGCGCGCAAACCACAGCACCCACCACTGAGAAATGGGTTGGTCACCGTTGAACAGGACGGCCCATGCCACTGGCCACACCAGAACGATGACGGCCCACACCACCCTCATGGTGCGAATGGGACGGTCGGGGAAGGCCTGCTCCCGTTGTGGGTCCGGGGAGGAGAACAGTACGGAGGCGAGGATGCCACTCAGGCTCGAAGGCCCCAGCCCCACATCAACCGACCTGCTGCCGGCAAACGGGACGGTGACGAGGTCGCCGCCAAGGTGATGGGCACAGACCATTCCCACCGTCAGATAGGCCACTACGGCCACCAGACCGCGACTGCGCAGGAACCATCCGAAGCAGGAGAGCCGACCCGTCATGGACAAGCCCTCACCTGTGCCACCATGGATCGCAGCGAGTCCGGGGCGAGGGGTTGACCGTCCATGACCGACACCAGTGCGTCGTCAAGGATTTCGACCGTCCCGTCACACTGTGAGGACGTGGAATCCTCGACTCCCAACAGGTTGTCACCCAGCAGGGGTGCGTTGAGATCCCCGGCCCATTCTCTCGCTGTGGAGGAGGTCGACACGTGCGTCCGCACCGGCAGGTAACCGGCCTTCCCTGGCCCTCCCTCGGGGGCGTAGACAATGCGTCTCTGGACCCCGCTGGCCATCAACAGGTCATCGACGCGGCCCATCGCCGTCGCGTACTCCTCCAGCCGCCAGGACAGGTCACCGGAGACGCATGCCATGGATCCGTGCTTGCCGACCTCACGACACCGCCAATCATCCGTGGATTCCCACACCTCCTCCAACCGAATCGTCGCTGCGGCGTCAACGATGACCGCTGCCACCAGAATCGTCGCCGTGAGCCACCGCCACCAAGGCCCACCACCGGGTGTCGTGATCACGGCCACGAGCACCAAGGAGACGACGATGGCGGCACAATCGAGTCCAGCCCACAACGCGATGGCGTGCCAGGTGAGATGCGAAGGGGCGCCGTCGATGGCCGCAGGACCAGACCATCCGATGAGCAGGTCATAGGCCTCAGGAACGGCCCCCGCCACCAAGTAGACCGCGATGGCAGCGACAGCGGCGAGCAGATAGGAACCAGCCGCCACTCCAAGGACGGCCCCCAGGGCCAGGAATGCCGTGGCGGCCATGGCGGTGAGGACCGAACCCATCACGAGTCGCGGATCGGCGTCACCGGAAGCCACCAATGCGAGGATTGCGGTCGTTACCCCCACAGCCAGAAGCAGAACGGCTCCGACACCCATCAGCCAGGTGGTGACGATGGCGGCGGTGGCGCTGCGCGGCCAGGCTCGGGATGTACGCGTGACCCCGGTGCGGCGAAGACGGGCGCCGTACGCCACCCCGACTCCGCAGCACACTGGAGACAGGATGACCGTGTCCACCGAGACACTCCCCGTCGTCAAGGCGAAGGACTTCCACACGCGGGGATACATGTGCATCAGGCCAACGCTCGTGGCGACCCACAACACGGCAAGCCCCAGCCCAGACCAGACGGCCTGCCGAAGACAGGCTTTCATCGGTCCCCCTCAAGGAGCTCGGATTCTGCGCGACCTTGCATCAGGTGCAGGTAACCTTGCTCAGCCACTGACACGTGGTCCTGTGAATCAGATTCTCCTGCTGCAGCCATCAATTCGGGCAGCGTGCCGCTCCAGGTAATGTGTCCCCCATCGACCAGATGCACCTGGTCTGCGGACAAGGCGACGTCATCCATGAGATGGGTGGACAGCACGACGACCCGTGAGGCCGCCTGCTCGACGACGTGGCGGCGAAACGAGATCCGCTCCCCCGGATCCAGGCCCACGGTCGGCTCATCAAGAATGAGCACCTCGGGGTCGTGAACCAGTGCCGCCGCGAGGAAGACCCGACGCTTTTGACCGCCCGACAGAGTACCGATGGGCTGGTGGGCGAATTGACCGACGTTCAGATCGGACATGACGCCTTGGCACCTGTGCCTGACCTGCGTGGACGGTACTCGATACATGCGCGCACAGAAGGCGAGAAAGTCTTCGACCGGCCACGACGGTGACCAGGTGCATTCCTGCGGAACGTACCCGATGTGGGCCCGGTACCCAGAGCCCTCCCGTCGTCTCCTCACGGGTTGCCCGTCACGACGTAGCGTCCCGGCCCTCGGTCGTTTGATTCCGGTGAGCACAGCAAGCATCGTCGTCTTGCCCGCACCATTGGGGCCGACAAGGGCACTCACCCCCACCGGAAAGGTGGCCGATACCGGCCCCAGTTGCCAACCCGACCGGTATCGAACGACCACCTCGTCAAGTTCAATCGTGTCAGAACTCACCAATTCAACCCATCGCTGCACTTATCACGTCGAGCCACTAGGTCGATACAAATCTTAGAAGAACGTTGCCAACCGCCTCTTTGATTACGACCAAGGCGGATCTTGGCGTCAGCATCCCATCTGTACGCCTTTCCACCAACCAAACGCCCAGTGCTGCCTGATGCCCCGGTTCTTAAGACTTTCGGTATACAGTTTCCACCCGGCATGGGCTGGCATTTGTAATAAAGAACGGATGCGTCGACCTTTCCGTAACCGCCCCTGTCAGTTTTCTTGTGACCCGCGACAGTGAAAATGTAATTAGCCTGAGAATGCCAGACACCATCTGATGACATGTAGGCTTTCTTATGTCCTTGGGTTTTTCCTGATGCTTTCGCCGATCCTCCTGTGACAGAAAGACTCTTCCACGATGTCACAGGAGTCGCTCTGATAGTATCAGCAAGTCCCGGCGCAGCAGAACACAAGCCAAAGACAGACTCGGCAAATGCAAACATAACTACAATTCGGCTCTTTTTGTACATTCATCAACCATCCATCCAAAAGAATACGCAAGAGGGCAAGGCCAGCCTCTTTGCCGACCGAGCAGGGGAATTTTATCATTCGGGTGACGATGGGTCAAGTAGTCGGGAACACACGAACGGGGCGACCACGCTTCCACGTGGACGCCCCGTTCAGGACAGTGACCAAGCTCAGTCGCGAGGCTTCTCCACCATCTCGTAGCACTGGACCTCGTCGCCGACGCGGATGTCGGAGTAGTTGGTCAGGGTCAGACCACACTCGTAACCCTCACGCACCTCGGTGACGGCATCCTTCTCGCGCTGCAGCGTGTTGATCTCGGTCTCCTGGATCACCACGCCGTCGCGGACGAGACGGGCCTTGGCATGACGACGGATGGTGCCGTCGGTGATCATGCAGCCCGCGATCGTTCCAACCTTCGAGGAGCGGAAGATCTGGCGGATCTCCGCGGTGCCCATTGCCTTCTCCTCGTAGATCGGCTTGAGCATGCCTCGCAGGGCGGCCTCGATCTCGTCGATGGCGTCGTAGATGACCGAGTAGTACCGAATGTCGACGTTCTCCTCGTCGGCCATGCGCTGGGCATGAGCGGTCGGGCGAACGTTGAAGCCCACGATGACGGCGTTGGAGGCGGCAGCCAGCGAGACGTTGGTCTCGGTGATGGCACCGACACCACGGTCGATGACGCGCAGGTCGACCTCGTCGCCCACGTCGATCTTGGCCAGGGCATCCTCCAACGCCTCGACCGAGCCGGCGCCGTCACCCTTGAGGATGAGCAGCAGCTCCTCGGTCTCGCCCTTCTCGAGCTGCTCGAACAGCTGGTCGAGGGTCTTGCGACGCGACGACTTGGCCTGCTGGGCAGCACGCATCCGAGCCTCACGCTTCTCGGCGATCTGGCGAGCCATCCGGTCATCGTCGACGACCAGGAAGTTGTCGCCGGCGCCCGGCACCGAGGTGAGGCCGAGCACCTGCACCGGGGCGGCCGGCGCAGCCTCGTCGACGCTCTCGCCCTGATCGTTGATCATGGCGCGCACACGTCCGTAGGCAGACCCGGCAACGATGGAATCACCGATGTGCAGGGTTCCGCGCTGGATGAGGGCGGTGGCCACCGGGCCACGACCCTTGTCAAGGTGGGCCTCGATGGCAACACCCTGAGCAGCCATGTCCGGGTTGGCACGCAGGTCCAGCGCCGCGTCAGCGGTCAGGACGATGGCCTCGAGGAGGTCGTCAAGACCCTCGTGGGTACGAGCGGAGACGTTGACGAACATCGTGTCACCGCCGTACTCCTCAGGAACCAAGCCGTACTCGGTGAGCTGTCCGCGCACCTTGTCCGGATCGGATTCCGGCTTGTCGATCTTGTTGACGGCCACGACGATCGGCACATCGGCAGCCTTGGCGTGGTTCAACGCCTCAACGGTCTGCGGCATGACGCCGTCATCAGCAGCAACAACCAGCACCGCGATGTCGGTGGACTTGGCGCCACGAGCACGCATGGCCGTGAAGGCCTCGTGACCCGGGGTGTCGATGAAGGTGATGGCGCGCTCGACGTCGTCGACCTCGGTCTCGACCTGGTAAGCACCGATGGCCTGGGTGATGCCACCGGCCTCGCCCTCCACCACATGAGTGTGACGCAGGGCGTCCAGCAGCTTCGTCTTGCCGTGGTCGACGTGGCCCATCACGGTGACGACCGGTGGACGTGCGACGAGATCCTCCTCATCGCCCTCGTTCTCGCCGAACTCAAGGTCGAAGGACTCCAGCAGCTCGCGATCCTCGTCCTCCGGGGACACGACCTGAATGTCATAGTTGAGCTCGCCGCCCAGGATCTCCAGGGTGTCGTCGGACACCGACTGGGTGGCAGTCACCATCTCGCCAAGGTTGAACAGCACCTGCACGAGCTGCGCCGGCTCGGCATTGACCTTCTCGGCGAGATCGGTCAGCGAGGCACCACGACGCAGTCGGATGGTCTCACCATTGCCCTTGCGGACGCGCACACCGCCGACCAGCGGCGCCTGCATCTCGTCGAACTCTTGCCTGCGCTGCTTGCGGGACTTGCGACCACGACGGGAACCACCACGGCCAAAGGCACCCTGGGTGCCGCGACCACCGCGACCACCGCGACCACCGCCGACGGGACCGCGAGGTCCTCCGCCGAAGCCACCGCCGAAACCGCCGCCACGGGATCCACCGCGACCACGGCCACCGCCGCGTCCACCACGACCAGTACTTGCCTGACCAATCTGGGAGGACTGGTGCTTCGGCATCATGGCCGGGTTCGGACGAGGCATACCGGAACCGCCACGCGATCCCTGGCTGCCGCCCGGACGCGGCATACGCTCGCCCTGACCTGAACGAGGAGCTCCACCGGTGCGCCGCCCGCCCTCAGGGCGATGACGGGACTGGCCCATTCCCTGGCTGGAGGCGAACGGGTTGTTCCCGGGACGCGGGGTTCCGGTACGACGACCAGCACCCGGACGCGGACCGAGGCGAGCACCCGACGGCAGCCCGCCGGATCCCCCCGGGCGCGGGCCCGGACGGGCACCCGGCTTCGGGGTGGCAGGCTTGGCCGACCCACCAGGCTTGGGGCCGGGGGTCGGTGCATGGGGCTTGGCGGCGTTCTGACCAGGCTTGGGAGCCGGCTTGGCGTCGCTCTTCGGTGCCGGGGTCTCCTGCTTCTTGGAGCCACCGGAAGACTTCATGAGACCCGGACGCGGAGTCGCACTGGTGCGAGCTGCAGAGCTGCGCCCAGGCTTCGGGCCTCCGCTGGAACCGGGACGGGGACCAGGCGCCGGCTTCGGCGCGGGGCCCGGCTTGGGACCGGGAGTCGGCTTGGCCGACGGGGTCTCCTTGGACTTTCCCTTGGATGCTGCCTGCGACTTGCGAGCCGCAGGCTTCGCGGGCTTGGCGTCGCCAGTCGGTTCAGCCGAACCGATCTGGTCACGCAGTCGCCGCACAACTGGTGCCTCAATGGTTGAGGAAGCCGAACGGACGAACTCGCCCATGTCGTTGAGCTTCCCCAGAAGCTGCTTGCTTGACAGTCCGAGCTCCTTCGCGAGCTCATAGACGCGGACCTTGGCCACTACTCTCCTTCGGGCCCGGCCGCGGTGGACCTGGGCCTAGTTGTTGTGAATCCTCATTGGTGCGAACTCATCGAGTGTTCATGAGCTTGTGCCCACTTCCTATTCAGTCCCTTCGAGCCAGAATGACCGACCGTCCAGGGACACGATTCGGTGAGGCCGCCGGACCTCCCGGCGGACATGCAGGAACAACTTTACCGAAACTGTCCTGTTGAGCCCAATTCACCGCGTTGGTCACTTGCACCCACCAATCTGGTCGACGGTCACCCGCTGACGAAAGGATCGCGCGAATCCCCCGGCCACGGCGCGCTTCCAGCACTCATCGTCAAGATGGACGTGAGCTCCCCTTCCAGCTGCACTGCCAGTCAGGTCTGCCACGACGACCCCGTCAATCAGCACATAACGCCTCATGTGGGCTGGATCGTCGACGCGTCGGCATCCGACGCAGGTGCGTTGGGGTCGTCTGATCACCCGACAACCCTAGGCCAGAGGGAGGGACAAAGGCACGACGCCCGACCTTCGCGGGGAAGGTCGGACGTCGTCGGCTACCTCAAGCGGTCTCAGACCTGGTTGTCAGGACGGATGTCAATACGCCACCCGGTGAGACGAGCTGCCAGACGGGCGTTCTGGCCCTCACGTCCAATGGCCAGGGAGAGCTGGTAGTCCGGGACAACGGCCCTGGCAGCCTTGGCCTTGGGATCGATGACCGTCACCGACGCCACCTTGGCAGGCGAGAGAGCCGCACCCACGAACTCGCCGGGATCCTCCGACCAGTCGATGATGTCGATCTTCTCCTCGCCCAACTCATGCATGACGGCGCGCACTCGCTGACCCATCGGTCCGATGCAGGCGCCCTTGGCCGAGACGTCGGGATTGTGGGAAACGACGGCGATCTTGGAGCGGTGACCGGCCTCACGAGCCAGGGCCTTGATCTCGACGACACCCTGTTCGATCTCCGGTACCTCCATGGCGAAGAGCTTGCGCACCAGGTTCGGGTGGGTGCGTGAGACGATCACCTGCGGGCCGCGGGCCTCCTTCCGCACTGCCACGACGTAGACACGAATACGACGGCCATGCGAGTAGTCCTCACCGGGAACCTGCTCAGCCGGGGGCATGATGCCCTCGAGGGCGCCCAGATCGACGCGAACCGTGCGGGTGTCGCGGTAGGACTGCTGGACCACGCCAGTGATGACGTCACCCTCGACCGCCGCAAAATGGCCGTACTTCTGCTCGTCCTCGGCCTCGCGCAGACGCTGGAAGATCACCTGGCGAGCCGTCGAGGCAGCCACGCGCCCGAAGTCATCGGGGGTGCCGTCGTACCAGCCGACGATCTCCCCCTCCTCGTCCTTCTCCGGGATCATGACGGCGACGTTCCCGGTCTTGCGGTCGAGCTGGACCTTGGCACCCTTCGCAGGAGCATCCGTCTTGTCGTAGGCATTGAGGAGAGCATCCTCCAAGGTCGTCAGCAGGTAATCGAGCGGGATGTCCTTGTCCCGCTCGATCATGCGCAGGGTCGACAGGTCGATGTCCATCTCAGTTCTCCTCCTCCGACGCCTGTGCGTCGCGACGATTGAGCTCCACCTGCACGATGGCCTTCGCCACGTCAGCCAGCTGGACCTCGCGGGTGGTGTACACGGGCTTGTGAGGCTTCGAGTTCTCTGCCTCGACCTCGAGGGTGACCTTCTCCTCCGTGGCCGCGATGATGCGGCCATCGAAGGTCTCCCCGGATTTCTGCCCCTCGCCTGGGTTGAGGGTGAACCGCACCAAGCGTCCGACGTTGCGTCGGTAGTGACGTGGCTGGGTCAACGGAGTGGAGACACCACGCGAAGACACCTCGAGGGTGTACGGCGACTCCCCCATGGCATCGGCATCATCGAGGCAGCGGGAAATCTCGGCAGTGGCCTCGGAGATCTCGTCAAGGCTGGGTCCGTGGCCGTCAGGGCCATCCCCGTCGACCGTCACTCGTACCAGGCGACGTCGTCCGGCAGGCACGGCCTCGACGCGATCGAGTTCGAGCCCGAGCTGGGACACGACCGGTTCCAGCAGGCTGGTGAGCCTCTCTGCATTCATCTGTGTCTCATCCTGTTGTCGTTGCAAATTGTCCGCACCGAGTCTAGCCGCTCAGTCCTGTCACCTGGATGTCATCGCCTCCCCACCTGGGTGATCCCTGGTGTCAGGTCGGAGGTATAGCTTCAGTATGGATAGGGTGAGCACATGATCGCTCGGAGAACCCTTCTTGCCAGTGGAGCCAGTCTCGTCGCCGTCGGGCTGGCAGGTTGCGATCATGAGTCCGGCAAGAGGACGATCCCGGTGCGCTCAACCATTGCCAGCGCAGCCCCACAACGTCGCGATGCCGTGTCCCAGGAAGCCCTTCTGGCGCAGTTGGCGACGAAAGCCGCGAGTACCGTCGGTGGCAGCCGGAAGGTGATGTACCAGCGCGTCGCCGCTGCCCATCATCGGCATTGTCAGGTGCTGAGCCAGACTGACCCCTTCTCCGGAAACACAGGCTCTCCATCCCCCTCGGTCTCACCTTCACCGTTGACCGCCGGACAGGGATCGCCAGTTGCCTTGCTGCAGCGTCACGAAAAGGCTGCCGCTACCCAATATCTGTCGAATTGCCGAGCCGCAGGTGACCCCTCGGAATCCCTGGTGTGGGCCAGTCTCTCGGTGTTCTGCTCAGCTTTCGACCCCGACGCCCCCGCTCCACGTCCCACGCCCAAGGTTGTCCCGGTCTCCGTCGGACAGGAACCTCTCGTCAATGCCCAGCAGGCGCTCCTGACCCATCTCAATGCCCTCGTGGCAGGCCTGGAATGGGGTATCGGTCGCCTTGCCGAGGGAGACCCGCTTCGCGCCTGGGGATGGCGGCGACGCGACCAGGTCATCGCCCAGCGCGCCGAGGTCCGTCGGGGAATCCGCGATGCCTCTGCCACCCCGACCCCTGATCTGCCTGGCTACCCCATGTCGACACCTCCTGCCAATGCGGCAGCGACCCGTTCACTGTGGTCCGACTTGGAAGACAACGTGCTGTCTGGCTGGGGCCGGGTGACAGCCGCGAGCCCGGCGCCAGCACGTCCGCACGCCGTCGCCGCTATGGCCAGCCAGACTGAGGTCCTTGCCCATCTGGGCACTGGGGTGACGACCTGGCCCGGCTGGGTGTGAGCAGGAAGCCGCGACCCGGCGGCAACACGACTCAGACTCCCCAGATCAGCTGAACCAGCATCCGTACTGCCAGCACGCTGGTGATGATGAGGAACATCGTCCGGACGAAACCATTGCCATGTTTCATGGCGGTCCGAGCGCCGATGAACCCACCAACGACGTTGGCGATGACGAGCGGCCAGGCGACGTGCCACCAGACGTGACCGTGAATGGCCAGCGTCGTGATCGTGACGAGGTTCGTCACCGTGTTGCAGATCTTGGCCATCCCGGAGGCCTTGAGGAAGGAATAGCCGCCCACGGCGACATAGGTGAGTACCCAGAAGGTCCCGACCCCCGGTCCGATGGCCCCGTCGTAACACCCCAGGAAGAGGCCGATGATCGGAACCAGAAGGGGGTGTTTCCCGCCCTCTCCGTGCGAGCTCACGCCCAGGGCTGGTCGTCTCCAGGTGTAAATCCCTATGACCACGAGGACGATGAGCAGGATGGGCGTGTAGACCGCTCGGGACATGTAAGTGACGATCCGAGCCCCGATCACCGCGCCGATGACGGCCATGCCGGCCGCTGAGAGAAACATCCGCCAGTCCGGTCGTTGCTTGCGCAAGTACCCCACTCCAGCGGTGAGGTTCCCGACGACTTGGGCCGTCTTATTCGTCCCGACGATCGTCGCCACCGGCGTCTCGGTCGGCAAGCCAACCAACAAGGACGGCAGCATGATGAGTCCGCCCCCACCCACGACGGCGTTGACCCACCCTGCCATGAAGGCGGCGAGGACAAGACCAGCAAAGACCCACGACGTCACGTGTCAACCTTCCGTATGACACCAACAAATTAGGGGCCCCACCTCCTGAAAAGGCGGGGCCCGACACGTTCTCGGTCTGGAGGTGCCTCAGGCCCACGGATGCGCCAGTAGCAACTCCGTGTTGTGATCGACCGATGTACCAAGCCTACGTGCCATCGTATGGATGTCGTTTGCCCCGAACTCTCGGTACAGACTGGCCAGACCATCCGGGTCCGTGGTGTCGTAGTCGGCCTGATAAGGAGCATTGGACTCGATCAAGGTCGTGAAGATGCTCACGGTACCGTCGTGATTGTCGGCAAGCTCGATGACACGGGCCATCTGGGGAAAGTCGACGTGCGACGCCGTGTTGATCTCCCACCAGCTACGGCGGGCGTCGAGAGCGTGCCGGTGAGCGGTGATGTTGTTGGCATGCACATGGCCGTTGACCCACGCGACCACATTCGGGTAGTGCGAGAGCAGGGACACCAGTTCAGGGCCGAGATGACGAATACCGGTGCCGTCACCGGGGAGGACGGGGTTGTTCATCGTCTTCGAGTCATGGTGGCTGAAAAGGACGAACATGGTGTCGCTGGCGTCGTGATGATGCCGCACACCCAGATCGTCGTAGTACACACTGCTACCGGCGCGCAGCACGGACTTCAACCACTTCCACTGACGGTCGTCGATGGAACCATTGGTGTAGCCGGCCCGGTTGGTGGAGTCCAGGCTGATACCGGTCACGCCTTCTGCGATCGGGAAGGTGTAGTAACCGCGTACCGCGTTGAGGTCATTTTCGCTGAAACCGTGACCATGCGGACCCGCACCATCAGCACCCTCACGCAAGTGAGCCTGGATGAACTCAAAAGGAGTGAAGGGTACGCGCCGCTCATCCGCAGTGACCCGCCGAGTCAGCGAGACGGCATCATTGGACAGCGCGACCGGTCCGCCGCCTTGGGCTGCCTGGACGTAAGCCTTGGCGTCCCTGTCACTGGCGAAACCGGTGATCTTTCGATCGCTGGTGTACATCGCCTTCAGAAATTCCCAATCAGCAGGCAGCGTGCCTTGGACTGAGTCGTCGTGGTTTCCGAACACCGCATACCACGGGATCTTCACACCCGAGGACGACACCGGGGCCATGACGCGACGGAAGTAGCCGTCGATCTGAGGAAAGCCGGCACGTTTGTACATGTCGTCGTGATGCGCTTCAGGATTGTAAAACAGCGGATCCCCGAAGGTTTGCACACTCTCCCAGCGATCACGAGCACCAGTATTCGGGACGATCGTTCCCCCGGCCAACAAGGTGAGGTACCAGTCGAGTTCGACGTGCTCATGGTTGTCGGTGTTGTCACCCGTGCTGACGAGAGCGTCGAAAGCCCGTCCGGTGGCCGGACCGCCCCGGAGGGAATTGACGCGACGCACCAAGGAGGCCGTGGCAAGTGGGCCCAAGGCCTCGTGCGGGCGGAAGGCCGGGCCAGCTAGCAGGTGCAGGAACTCGACCCGCATCGGCGACTGCACATCGGTCACGTGCAGGTCAGTGAGCTGAACGACCGACGCCAAGCCGTGGCGTCGGTCGTCACGCCCGCTCTTGCCCCTGGCAAGTTCCTCGCGCACAACGAGCGGGTACCCGCGCTGTGCCTTGAGTCTGCGGTATCCGCTGCCCGGATCCCGCAGGCCCACCTGCTCGAGGGTGGTTCCGGCCGTAGAATGGAGACGCTTCGACGCATGAGCCAATGCCGGGGCCGTGCCGGTCACCGCTGCCGCAGCAACCAGGGTCATACCGCCGAGAAAGCTCCGTCGTCCCAGCGTGTTCCGGGCCACGTTGTCGTCAATTCTGGTCAATTTGTCTTCGTCCTCTGGCATCAATTTACCTTTCGCAAGGTCGAGGGGCCATTCGGCCCGACGTACGAAACCCATTGTCATAGGGGCATTGGGTCACTTGCGCGCCAGATTTCGAGAACAGTTGACGACGATACAGCCACGTGCGGATGTCGGCCGGTTAAACGATCACCTCCGAATCAGCGCTCAGCCGCGCACTTCCTCAAGGACGGCGGATACCGCCTCGGCCACACTGACCTCACGATTCTCACCCGTGGCACGATCGCGAACTTCAACGAGCCCGTCCTTGAGCCCCCGACCGACGACCACCGAGGTCGGCATACCGAGGATCTCACTGTCGGCGAATTTCACGCCCGGGGACGCCTTGCGGTCGTCCAGGAGCACATCGAGTCCGGCCTCGGCCAGCTCACTGGCAATCCTGGTCGCCTCCTCGAGAACCTCAGCACCCTTGCCGGTGGCGAGCACCTGGACGTCAAAGGGAGCGACCTCGCGAGGCCAGGCCAGACCCTTGTCGTCACAGGTACTCTCGGCGATGGCGGCCACCGCGCGCGAAACACCCAGACCGTAGGAACCCATGGTGACGGTCACGAGCTTGCCATTCTGGTCGAGCACCTTGAGCCCCAGGGCGTCGGCGTACTTCTTGCCGAGCTGGAAGATATGGCCAATCTCGATACCGCGGGACAGGTGCAGCTCACCACTGCCGTCGGGAGCGGGATCGCCCTCACGGATCTCGGCGACGTCGATGACTCCGTCGGGGGTGAAGTCTCGTCCTGCCACCATGTTGAAGACGTGACGATCCGTCTGGTCGGCACCGGTGATCCAGGACGTGCCGGTGACGACACGGGGATCGACGAGATAGCGCACCTTTGAGGAGTTCTCCTCGCCCAGGGACCCCGGGCCGATGTACCCCTTGACCAACTGTGGGTTGGCAGCGAAGTCCTCTTCCGTGAAGGGCTCAGCCACGGCCGGCTCGAGGGCGGCCTCGAGCCGCTTCTCGTCGACCTCGCGATCTCCTGGCAGACCGATGGCCAGTGGCTCACGCTTGCCGTCAGGATGGGTCACCATGAAGACGATGTTCTTGAGGGTGTCAGCCCCGGTCCAAGGACGATCCTCGCGAGGACGCACCTCGTTGGCCATCCGGACCAGGGACTCGATGGTGGGAACCTCGGGGGTGTCGACGACCTCCGCATCCGGCAATCCCTCGATCGACAGCGGGTCCGGGGCAGTCATCCGGACCGCCTCGACATTGGCCGCATAGCCACCGGGAGAACGCACGAAGGTGTCCTCACCATTGGCGGCAATGGCCAGGAACTCCTCGGAGCGGGAACCACCCATCGGACCGGACATCGCCTTGACGATGGCATAGTCGAGACCGAGACGGTTGAAGATGCGGATGTAGGCGTCGCGCTGGGCCTGGTAGGCCTCGTCGAGGCCCACCGGGGCGACGTCGAAGGAGTAAGCGTCCATCATGACGAACTCGCGGCCACGCAGGATGCCAGCGCGCGGACGAGCCTCGTCTCGGTACTTGTTCTGGATCTGGTAGAGACACAGTGGCAGGTCCTTGTACGAGGAGTACAGGTCCTTGACCATGAGGGTGAACATCTCCTCGTGGGTCGGGCCAAGCAACATCTCCGCCCCCTTGCGATCCTTGAGACGGAAGAGGTTGTCGCCGTACTCAACCCAGCGACCAGTCTCCTTGTAAGGATCGGAGGCGAGGAGTGCGGGGAAGCACACCTCCTGAGCTCCAATTCCAGCCATCTCCTCGCGACAGATGGCCTCGATCTTGCGCATCACCCGGAGGCCCAGTGGCAGCCATGAGTAGATGCCGGGAGCAACCCGACGGATGTACCCGGCCCGCACCAGCCAACGATGGCTGGGAACCTCGGCGTCGGCCGGATCCTCTCGCAGGGTTCGGACGAAGAGCTGTGACATGCGCGTCAACACGACGTGTACCTTCCCGGCCGCGCTCGACCCTCCGCCGCCCTTCGACGTGACCGGCCACGACCACGTTGAATCCTAGCGGCAGGGAGGACGGTGGCCGACTTCGCCAGCTCACCCTCGACAGTCCGTCGGACTCTCAACAGGTCACGCGCAGCGCGTGTATCGACTCCGACCGATCCCTCTACGCAAGTAATCTCGTGCGGCCTCAGAATGCAGCCAGGTGTGATCTCCATGGCCCCGATTCGCGCCGTCGATCCATGACCTATACCACGGCCAGGGTCACCAGCAAGCAAACACGACCCCGGTGGGGAGTGTTAAACATCACATTTCACAGCCACATGAAGCCAAGGAGGGCTCATCGGCAAGATGAATTCTTGACGTCGACAACCCGAGGATTGCCTGTCGCAACACGGTTCTCTATCAAGAACCCATATCAGGCCCCGGTAGCGGTGATAACTGTTCTCATTATACAGTTAGTCGGAAATCACAGGAAGACAATGGAGGCCACCGTGAAACGGTTCGCATCGCTCCTTGCCGTCCTGCTGACGTTCCTGATGATCAACCCATCCTCAGCGAACGCAGCAGCGCCGAGCCGGGAGCTCCTGCACAACGGCCTTGTCGACACCGCCCACGTCGAGTGGGGTACGGGCAGCGACAGGCCGATCATCAAGGGTCTCTGGGGCAGTGATGACCTCAGGGATCCCAACAACGTCTACGCCCAAGTTGGATCGGATGCCGACCCGGGTAGCGACAAGCCTATGGTCCTCGACCATGGTCACACTGACATCTTCCGCGTCGGATCGACCGACAATGGCGGACTCGACCTCAAGCTCAAAGAGGACGTGACCGGAGAGGGCATCCTGCACGCCCCGGAGAACGTGCTTCTCAAGATCAAGGACGCTGCGCTCATGGACATCCCGGCAGGTCTGCCGGGAGTTCCCAGGGGATATGTCCTCCCCCTCACCCAGAACCCGGAGGTTCTGTGGCCGGGTTGGGAGACCTTCGACGTCAAGCGCAATGACTTCAGCGCCGTCAAGATCAACATCAGCAACGTCAAGGGACCGGGCAAGGTCAACCTGTTCTCGCAGGGGTCCTTCGGAGACCTTCAGGCACTGCTCGACGGTGGCTCCAACACCCTGCCGGGCACGATCACGGTTCATCATCCGTCCCACGTGCATGCCAACTGGGTGTTCAGCAAGCCAGGTCTCTACACCATGACCGTCCAGGCCTTGGCCGAGAAGTCCGGAAAGACCTTCCAGACCAAGCCACACACCTATACCTGGGTGGTTGGCGACCAGACGGCCCTTCCGGCCCCGTGGGGCAAGCCGACCCCCATGCCGACACCTACCCCGTCCGTGACGCCGACCCCGAAGCCCTCGGTCACCCCGAAGCCGAAGCCCTCGGCCACCCCGAAGTCGTCTGTGACCCCGGCCCCGAAACCGAGCAACGGCAAGGAGCCCTGCCGCAAGAAGCTCGTTCTTGACCACGGTCATTCCGACGTCTTCCGCGTCGGCTCGGCCGCCAAGAACGGTCTTGACCTGCAGATCAAGGAGGACGTGACCGGCGAGGGCGTGCTTCACACCCCGGAGAACGTCCTGCTTGCCGTCAAGGACTCTGCCCTGACCACCATCCCGAGCGGGTACCCCGGTGCCCCCAGGGGTTACCTGCTGCCCATCACGCAGAACCAGGATCTGCTGTGGCCAGGCTGGGAGACCTTTGACGTCAATCGCAATGGCTTCAACGAGGTCAAGATCAACGTCCGCAACGTCAAGGGCCCCGGCCAAGTGCACCTGTTCTCGCAGAGCTCCTTCGGCGGAGTCAAGGCCCTTCTCGACGGTGGCTCCAAGACCCTCCCGGGCACCATCACCGTCAAGCAGCCGTCTCACGTGCACGCCAACTGGGTGTTCACCAAGCCCGGCCGCTACCAGATGACTGTTGACGCCACCGCCGTTCGCAATGGCAAGACCGTCAGCACCGGAGCCCACACCTACACCTGGGTGGTCGGTTCCAAGGCCATCGCCGCTGCCAACACCTGCCCCACCGGTGACCACGGCAATGACAGCACCAAGGGCGGTTCCGACAAGCCCTTCGATGATCTCGGTATTGTCGGCACCACGCCGACCAACGAGGTTGGCGGAAACTCCGACTCGAACGGATCGACCGAGGGAACTGCTACCAGCGGCGCCTCGGCCCAGAAGGAGATCTGCCGTCCGGTGAAGATCCCCAACAAGGCTGCCGCTGCCGTGAAGAAGACGGCTCAGCCTGCCACCCATCCTGCGTCCATCGCCACCGAGGGGCACTTCGACTGGGGCGTCCAGCTGCAGTCCGGCAAGCTCATCTCCACTCTCAAGGACGACCGCTCCGCTCCGGCGAAGTGGGTTGCGCCGTCAAGCATCGTGATGGCTGTCGGTGACAAGGCCAACACCACCGCTCCCGCCGGCATGGAGTTCATTGCCAAGGGCGGCAGCAAGGTGTGGCACATCGGTGCGACCCAGGTTCCCGGCGTGCCGTGGCTCGGCGTCAACACCATGCACGAGTCCATCGTCAACGGCACCACCGGCCCGGTCCAGATGCACCTGGACAAGGTCAGCGGCCCCGGCAAAATGGCCGTGTTCATGTCCGGCACCTTCGGTGGTGGAGTGGGCCAGCGGGTCTTTGACAACGTCGGCGGACCCACCAGCTACACCGTCCCGGCCAACACCCATGCTCACCCGAACTGGGTGTTCACCGCCCCCGGCCACTACGCCGTGACCGTCACCCAGACGGCCACCACCAAGGCCGGCAAGAAGGTCAGCGCCACCGGGACCCTCCACTTCGCAGTGGGTATCGATGCCAAGTCGGTCGCCGCCTCCATCGGCAAGGTGTCGGCCTCCACCGGCGCCGACCAGAACACCGAGCCGGCTTACACCATCGTGGGCCGCACCCCCGATGGCAAGCCCTGCGATCTCAACGGGCTGCCACGCTCCGGTGAGAACGGCACCTTCGGCGATTCCGGTATCGCCTCCCAGACCAACCAGGGTCTGGTGGCCGGAGCCCTCGCGGTTATCGGTCTGACCGGCGCTCTCCTCGTGGCGAGGAGACGACGCGGGTGAGAAAACGCCTGGTGTGCGTCGTGGCCGCACTCAGCCTTCTGGCTGGGTGCGGCCACGCGCCCGCTTCCCAGAACGACAAGCTTTCCGTGGTGACGACCACGCCCATCCTCGCTGACCTGACGCGCAACGTCGCCGGTGATCGTGCCACCGTCACCTCGATGGTGCCCTCCGGCGCCGACCCCCACACCTACGAGCCGTCGCTGCGTGATGTCCGGACCGTCGTGTACTCGAAGGTCGCCCTGTCGAACTACCTCATGCTCGAGCCCCATTCGGTCATCAAGACCATCGACGCCTCCCTGCCTGCCGGATCGATCAACGTCTCTCTGGCTGAGGAGGCACAGAAGTATGGCGCTGAGGTCATCCCGCTCGTCGAGAATGCCAACCTGGACACCGTCTGGCTGGGCCTGCGGGTCATCGGCAAGGGCACTGCTCAAGGGGCCGACCGTTCGTCCTCGGTCCATCTCCAATTGAAATCCGTCGACGGTCCTGGCGATCTCACCGCCTACATCACCGGCACCTTTGGTCGTCCGCAGATCTACTACTCGACGACTGACGGCGTCGACGAGCGTGATGACGTCGAGCTTCCCGCTGACGCCCACACCCACATGTCGTGGGCGTTCAGCAAGCCTGGTATCTACAAGGCGACCTTCGCGGCCACCCTGTCCACGGCCAAGGGAGACACCCCCATCGGCACCCAGACCCTGACGATTGCCGTCGGAGCTGATCCACGCACGATCCCCGAACTCGCCAATCGGACGGTCGTCGACAAGGGCCACGCGGACCTCTCCGCCGACATCGACGAGGGCAAGATGATCATCCTGTCCGATCCAACTGGCGGTGGCGTCCGCACCCAGAAGCGTCTCAGCCCCGACAAGTCGGTGGTGTGGGTGCCCCCGAAGGCACTCACCGAAATCCCACCGACTCCGGCGTTCCGATTCCTGGGCCACCCTGGCGACTCCATCCACCAGCTGCCCCAGGCCGTTCTCGGCGCGCACGTTCATGGTGAGATCGACCCCCATCTGTGGATGAGCATCAAGAACACCAAAGCCTACGTGCAGGTCATCCGTGACGCTCTCATCAAGGCCGACCCCGACGGCGCCCAGCCCTACCGAGAGAACGCCAAGACATACCTGGCGAGGCTGGAAGAGACCTCGCACTACGTCGATCGCAAGATCGCCAGCATTCCCAAGGGGCGGCGTCAGCTCATCACGAGCCACGACGCCTACGGCTACCTCGCCCAGGCCCACGGCATGCACGTGGCCGGATTCGTGACCGCCAATCCCGGTGTCGAGCCGTCCATGGCACAACGACGCAAACTCAACCAGACCATCGCCGACCTCAAGGTGCCGGCCGTGTTCCTGGAACCCAATGTGCTGCGTGGCTCCTCAGTGCTCGCGGCCATTGCCGCCGAGAACGGTGTCCAGGTGTGCCCCATTTACGGCGACACCTTCGACGACCGAGTCACGAACTACATCGACCTCATGAAATTCGACGCCGACTCCCTGGCCAAGTGCCTGGGATGAGGCTCCTGCGGAGGAATCCATGATTACGAAACACCGTCGGTTGGCATCCCTGTCTGCCATGTTCATCGCGCTCAGTACTGGTTTCGCACTCTCGCAGCCAGCTCATGCCTCCCCTACCCCGCCACCAGATCCTGCCCTCAAGCAGACGGTGACCGACAACGAGAAGGTGGCCAAGGAACCCGCCGAGATCAGGCGAGGACACGTCGACGTCGGCCCTCGCATCGTTGACGGCAAGTTCACCCTCATGGCCCGCGACGACACCGCCAACCCGCCGGTGTGGCGCAGCACCGATGACGCCGTGCTACGCGTGGTCGATGCGTCCCGTATCGATGTGCCGAACGACGAGACCTACTCTTTCCTCGGCGACATGCGTGGCAAGAAGGCATATGTCATTCCGCAGACCCAGGACCAGAAGGTCGTGTGGCTCGGTTGGAACACCCAGGCCCCGGAGATCGTCAAGAACTTCCCTCGTGGCGCCGAACTCGTCTTCACCGGGCACGAGGGCCCAGGCCAGGCCCACATGTTCATCGAGAACGGTTTCGACGCCCCGACACCGCTGTATGGCTCCACCAAGTCCGGTGAGCAGTTAGTGCACATGGAGACCAACACCCATGTGCACGCCAACTGGGTGTTCTCCGATCCGGGAGCGCAGACCATCTCCGTCGATGTCCGCGGCACCGACGCCAAGGGCGCCAAGCACTCCTACTCGACCAAGCTGAGATTCGTCGTCGGTGACAAGGGCTCGGCCGACGAGGCTCGAACCATGGGGGCCTCTGCCTCGGCGTCCTCCCAGGCTTCCGCGGCATCGGATCCCTCGGCGTCCGGCATGGCCTCAACGAGCGGCTCCGCCGCTGCCTCGGCCCCTGCGAAGGCATCCCCGTCAACAGCTACCACCAACTCCACTGATAATTCCGACCATGGCACCCCGTGGGGAATGATCATCGCGATCATCGCCGGAGTCGTCATCATCGCCCTCATCATCGCTGCTCTGGTGGGACGCTCGAAGATCAGGAAGATGCACGACGAGGTGTGGAAGGACGAGGGTACCGACGCAACATCGGCCAAGACCTCCGACAGCGGAACGAGTTCACATGAGTGACCTCGGATCCATCAAGATCACTGACATGGCCGTCAACCTGGGCGGCCTCCGCGTGCTCCACGACGTCAACCTGTCAGCCAGCAGGGGTGACCTGCTGGCACTTCTGGGCCCCAACGGCGCCGGCAAGACGACCATTCTGCGCAGCATGCTCGGCTTGGTGAAACCGGCCAAGGGCAGTGTTGAGGTCGCTGGGTCCGCTCCCGGCAAGGGATGGCGTCACATCGGTTACGTCCCCCAGCGTCACGAATTTGCCTGGGACTTCCCCATCAGCGTCGCCGACGTCGTCATGAGCGGACGAACCCGCCACATCGGGTGGCTGCGTCGTCCTGGCAAGGATGACCACATCGCGGTGCGCGACGCCCTGCGGATCGCCGGCATGGCGGACTTAGCAAATCGCACCGTGGGAGAACTCTCCGGCGGTCAGCGTCAGCGTGTTCTCATTGCCCGAGCCCTGGCCACGCGTCCCTCCGTGCTGCTTCTGGACGAGCCGTTCACCGGGGTCGACATGCCGACCCAAGAGATGCTCACCGAGCTGTTCTGCCGCTTGGCAGCCGACGGCACCACACTGGTCATGACGACCCACGACCTCGCCCAGGCCATGGCCACCGCTGACCGGGTGTGCCTCATCAACCGCACCGTCATCGCCGACTCCACCCCGGAGGAACTGCGTGATCCGGCGATGTGGATGAAGGCCTTCGGGGTCACCGCGAACTCCCCGCTGCTGACCATGGTCGGGGCTGCTGAACCCGTCCACACCCCCGTCTGACAAGGAACCATCAATGCTCACTCCATGGGAGTTCTTCACTGATCTCACCAATCCCCTGCTGGTCTTCCTACCGAAGGCCCTGCTCGTTGCCGTGGTCTGCTCGATGGTTGCCGGCGTCATCGGTTCCCATGTCGTGCTGAGAGGCATGGCCTTCATCGGCGACGCGGTGGCCCACTCGGTCTTCCCCGGTTTGGCGGTGGCCTTCCTACTCCAGGGATCGCTGCTCGTCGGTGGTGCTGTGGCCGGTCTCGTCACTGCCGTCCTGGTGGCCATCGTCTCCCAGAACCGACGCCTCAAGGAGGACTCCGTCATCGGAATCCTCTTTGCGGGTGCCTTCGCGTTGGGAATCGTCATCATCTCCAGAGCTCCTGGGTACTCGGGTTCCCTGCAACAGTTCCTCTTCGGATCCATCACGGGTATCACCAACGACGACATCGTCGTCGTGTGCGTGGCCGGGGCCATCGTGCTGCTCCTGGAACGCGCCGTCCACAAGGAGCTGGTGACCGTCGGCCTGGACCGGGAGACTGCGCGGGCCTCCAACCTTCCGGTCTTCGCCCTCGACCTGCTGCTCTACGTGCTGGTGACGATGACCGTCGTCATCTCTGTGCAGGTCATCGGCAACGTCCTCGTCCTGGCCCTGTTGGTGACCCCGGCCGCCACCGCCCGCCTGTTCACCGATCGGCTGGGTCGAATGATGGTCCTGGCGCCGGTGATCGGCGGCCTCAGTGCCCTGGTGGGCCTGTACCTGTCGTGGTCGATCGACCTTCCGGCCGGCGGGACGATCGTCCTCGTCGCGACGGCGGTGTTCCTCCTGTGCTGGGTCCTCGCGCCACGCGGGCTGCTCGGGGGGATGCGGCGCCGGGTCGCCTGAGGCGGTCCTGTTTCCTCCCTATCCCGCCCCCTGCCGTACACCGCTCACCATGTGGAGCCGATCATTCCACGGGCAGGGGGCACCTCCGATTGGTCTGTTGGAGCACCGTGGAGTTCCATGGAATCAGAGCCGACGGTCTCCGGAAAACACATCACTGTCGACAATTCAAGATCTGGGGCACCACTGGAACCGTGAGCGTGCATACCTATTGGAAGGATCCATTTCTCCGTCTCGGGCTCAGCGGCACGCGTGACAGCGCGTCTCTGAGCGAAACGGGGGATCGATGGGTTCAGGTGAACAAAAGTCCCGACAGCGGAAATCGCCCGGCTGAAGCACCCATGTACGTCCTTGGTAGGCGACCATGCGCCCCGGGTTACTCACCACCGATGGCATCGTCACACACCGATCTCCAACGACAGTGTCGAAGGCCCCGCGGTTGAGAGCGTTCACTTGGTGTCTGCGACGCGGGGCAAGGTCACCGACATGAGCGCCGACCCTGTTCATCCGCTTTTATGCCCCGGTCACAGCGGGCCGTCAGTAGAGCACGGTGGCCATTTCTCCCACCTGACGGAAACCGACGGTGTCGTACATCGCCAGGGCTCGGATGTTGAAGTCATTGACGTAGAGGGACACCGACTCGTAGCGTCGCTGGCACAGGTGTGCCACGGCAGTCATGGCAGCATCCGCAAGGCCCTTGCCTCGCCACGCCGGATCCAGCCAGACTCCCTGAATCTGACAGTGCGACCGCCAGCCAACGCCGATGTCCGACTTCCATCGCACGGTTCCGTCGTCATCGACAATGGCAAAGCAGTGTCCCTTCTGGACGAGAGCGCGCATGTGTCGCATGTACCCGCCGGAGCTTTCGATCGGACTGACGCCGACCTCCTCGGTGTACATCGCCACCGCAGCCTGGAAATAGGCCTGGAAATGACCCATCGTCGCAGCCGTGACACGGGGATCTGGAGCGACGCGGGACGGTTCCTGCAGCTCCAACAACGGCTGGCTGGCACGGACCTCGCGGGGTCTCCCCCAGGCGCGCGGGTAGCGCTGCGACAGGATGCGTTGCAGAGCCATCACCGGAGCGGAACGGCCCATCATGGACGAGGACGTCCGCCACGGACCAACTTTGGAGGACAGCTCCTCGATCGTTGACTCGTCGGAGGCCACCGGTACGACGTTGGCGCCCAGATGGAGCACCCCCTGCAATTCTCGGGAATGCACCACCCCGACGACAGGGCACCCGAGCCTGCCGCGATCCAAGCCGTTGGCCTGGATGCGCGACAAGAGAAAAAGATTTCCCACCGGGTCCTGCTGCAGGAATTCAGTGACCTGACCAACGTCGGTGTCGTCGAGGACCCTGATCCTGGTGAACACGTCAGGAGACCGCGACTTCCGGTTCCCCGGTCTCGTTCATGGTCTCGGCCATCCGGTTCGCCTCGTCGACGAGGGTCTGGACGATCTCGCTCTCGGGGACGGTACGGATGACCTCGCCGTGCTTGAAGATCTTGCCCTTGCCATTGCCGGCAGCAACACCAAGGTCGGCCTCACGACCCTCGCCCAGACCGTTGACGACACATCCCATGACGGCCACGCGCAGCGGGGCGTCGATTCCCTCGAGAGCGTCAGTGACGTCGTTGGCCAGGGACAGGACATCGACCTGGCAGCGTCCGCAGGAGGGGCAGGAGACGATCTCCAGGCCGCGGGGGCGCAGGTTGAGGGACTCCAGGATCTTGATGCCGACCTTGACCTCCTCGACCGGGTCGGCCGACAGCGAGACGCGGATGGTGTCACCGATGCCCTCGGCGAGCAGGTGCCCGAAGGCGACCGCGGACTTGATGGTGCCCTGGAAGGCGGGTCCGGCTTCGGTGACCCCCAGGTGCAGCGGGTAGTCGCACTTCTCGGCGAGCTGTTGATAGGCGCGGATCATGACGACAGGGTCGTGGTGCTTGACCGAGATCTTGAAGTCGCGGAACCCGTACTGCTCGAAGAGGCTCGCCTCCCACAGCGCCGATTCCACCATGGCCTCGGCAGTCGGGGCGCCGTACTTGTCGAGCAGACGCTTGTCGAGGGAGCCAGCATTGACGCCGATGCGGATGCTGGTGCCGTGCTCGGTGGCAGACTTGCAGATCGCCTCGATCTGGTCGTCGAACTTGCGAATGTTGCCCGGGTTGACGCGCACCGCACCGCAGCCGGCCTCAATCGCCTGGAAGACGTACTTGGGCTGGAAGTGGATGTCGGCGATCACCGGGATCTGGGATTGCTTGGCGATGATCGGCAGCGCCTCGGCGTCCTTGTCGGTCGGGCAGGCGACGCGGACGATGTCGCAGCCGGCCGCGGTCAGGGCGGCGATCTGCTGCAGGGTGGCACCGATGTCATGAGTCTTGGTTGTCGTCATGGACTGCACCGAAATGGGTGCATCCCCACCGACCAGCACATCTCCCACCTTGATCTGGTGCGTCTTGCGACGCGGCGCCAGGGTCGGAACGGGAGGGGTGGGCATACCCAGGTTCACGGTCATCGACGTGTCACTCCTGAAATCGTGGATTGTCATTTCCATTGTGTCACCTACGTCCACCAGTGTGGTGACGCTGACAGCGAGCACCCGCCCCGTCGTGGTGACGGGGCGGGTGCTGCGAGGGTTCGTCAGACTCCGGTGTGAGGCAGACCGGGGCGGGGTCCCGGCACATACTCGGGAGCCGGGGCGACCGTCGTGCTGGGGGCAGTGGTCGGTGCCGGGACGGTCACCGACGGAGTCGCCGTCGGGACAGTCGTCACAGGGGCAGTCGTCGGCGTCATCGACGGAGTCGGGGACGGAGCCTGCATCGAGAAGCCGACCAGTGCCGGGGAATGGTCCGAGGCACCGAACTGGCTGGTGGTGTAGAAGTCAGTCACGTTGTAGTTACGACGCGAGTACTGCATGGCCACCGACTCGGAGCCATTGATGTCCCAGATACCGGCACCGGAGACCAGCTCATGGGCCTTGGCATTGGTGAAGATGTGGTCGAGCGAACCAACACGGCCGGAGTACTGGTAGCTGGCAGCACCCGGATCGTGTTCCTCGACGACCTCGCTGAATCCGGCGTCCTTGATGGCGCGAATCGGATCTTCCATGGCGTAGGCGTTGAAATCACCGAGCATGAAGACCGGGTCATCCTTGAAGGTCGCGTTCACCCATTCTGTCAGAGCCTTGGCCTGGGAGACGCGGCTGGGGTTCGACTTGCCCTGGCCGGTGCCGTCGTCCTCACCCGAGCCCTTGGACTTGAAGTGGTTGACGACCGCCACGAAGGTTCGCCTGGAACCCTCCGGCTGGAAGCGCTGGGCCAGCGGCTGACGGGCATTGGCGAAGGCCGGGTCGGTCAAGATCTGCGAGGCGCCAACCGGGGAGACCTTGCCGATCTTGTAGATGAAGGCCGAGCGGATGACGTCCTCGTTCGGCGGAACGACGGTCGGGCTGGGCACGAAGGCCCACACCTTCTCACCGGCGGCCTTGTTGAGGGCGGCAACAAGATTGGCCAGGGAGGCGTCGCGGGACTGTCCCGGATGCCAGGTGATCTGAGCGGAGTTCTCGACCTCCTCGAGGGAGACGACATCGGCACCCAGACCGTTGATCGCGGTGACAATCTTGGCCTGCTGGTCGGCGAAGGTCTTCGGGGTGTAGGCGCCACGCACCAGGCAGTAGTTTGCCGAGACCGGGTTGCCGTCACGATCAACATAGGCCTTGCAGTTCGGCTCGTCCTGGCCCAGGTCGGTGAAGTAGCTCAGTACGTTGAAGCTGGCCAGCTTGACGTTGCCGCCGACCGCCGGCGGGGTGGTCGGGCGGTTGTTGCCGACCTTGATCGGGGAGAGCTTGGAGTCCGCGCCGACGACCTGACCGGTGGGCTGGAAGTTCCAGCCGAACCGCTGGTCCATGATGACCAGCGAGGTGAAGTCGACGTGGGTGCCGGTGCGTATCGGGGTGTCCTGGGACAGGTATGGCAGCGGGGAGTTCTTGGCGTCGGCGTTCGTCATGAAGTTCCATGACGAACCGTCGTCAAGGTTGATGTACTTGTCCTTGTTGGCAGCCTCGACGGCCTCGGCATGCTTGCCCGGAAGGGCAATCTCGGTGCCTTGGTAGAGGGGCTTGTCGCCATCGGCCAGGCCAATCTGGCCGTACTGATTGAGGCCGTAATTGTTGGTGACGGTGTAGCCGCTGGTGGGCTTGACGAGCATGCCCTCGTAGGCTTCCCGGTCAGCGTCAGTGGCCGGCAGGGAGGTCAGCTCAGTGGCCTTGACGGGGGCGCAACCGGACTTGCGGTCGACTCGGGTGCTGCCACCGATCTCGGTGAGGTCGTTGTACTCCATGACGGTGCCCTTGACGGTCACGCAGTCGCCGACCTTGACGTTGGCGGCGGCCCACTTCGAGTACACGAAGACACCGTCCGAGGCGTCCGTGGCCTTCTTCGGGGTGCCACCGGTTCCCGGGGTCTGGATGTAGATGCCGTTGAATCCGCCGGTCGGATAGGCAGCGGTGACGACGCCCACCGTGGTGACGGTCTTGTCGACCAGTGGGCTGGCCGGGCCATTGCCCTGGATCGTGGAAATCGGGGTCTCGGTCGGGTCCGGGACGGGAGTCGGGGTGGGCGTCGGCGCCGGGGTGGGTGCCGGGGCCGAACCAGAATTCGTCGGAGTAGGATCTCCGACCTCGAAGTCAACCGAGTTGTCGTCGGTGTCGGCACCATGACGACGCTCGATCGAGGTGGTGTTCGACGGAGCGGGAGCTGCCTTCTTCTCAGCCACCGATGCAGCACCATAACCAACCAGGTCAACGGTGGCCCCAGATGCGTCAGTAATACGTACCGAACCCTTGGTGGCACTCATGAATGCCGAGCACTCGGCGTCGGGAGTCGGGAGGGCCTTGCTGCCGCTGTCTCCCCTGGCCTCCTGGACCAGGAAGTGGCCACCAGCCTTGACGGTGCCGGTCAGGCTGCAGGTGTTGGCCACCTTGCCCTTGCCAGTGAGGTATTCCAGCTTCCACCCCTTGACGGAGACGTCCGTGGAGGTGGGGTTGAGCAATTCGACGAAGTCGTGGGTCCAGGTGGCACCGGAGTTACCGCCACCTCCGTAGACCTCATTGATGACGACGTGGCTGGCTGCTGTCGGATCGGCATGGGCCGGCTGGACCGCGACGACAGTGGCGGCGCCGCACGACAATGCAGAGAGGCCTGCCAGGACGCGTCTGGACATTGTGGTCATGAGAAATCCCATCTCGTGGCAGGGAACGTTCGCGCGCCACCTTGCCACGGTAGATACGACGGCAGAAACGGTTGTCACCGACAATTCACCGAACTTTCCCCCATCATTCCGTGGCAACCCGGCATCTCACGGCTAATTCACAGGATTGCCGGAGAGTCAGAAGATCTTGACTGGGGAAACGACGTCAGCGACGACGAGGATGAGCCCCATGGCAAGCATGAGGACGCCGATGACCCATGCCACGGGCAGCATCATCGCGGTATCGGCCGGGCCCGGATCAGGCTTTCCCGCAAGCCGGAAGATCCGCCGTTTGCACGCCTCGTAGATGGCTCCGGCGATATGTCCGCCATCCATGGGTGGCAGGGGCACCACGTTGAACCAGAAGAGGAAGAGATTGAGGCCACCGAGCAAGCTCGTTCCCGAGGCAACCTTGTCCCCGAAAGTCAGTTGCCCATTGCCTGCGATGTCTCCGGCAACTCGCGACGCTCCCACGATGCTCATCGGGCTGTTGACATCACGAGTCTTGCCGGTGACCATGTCGGAGGCGACATTCCAGGTCAGCACGGGGAGTCTGGCCAGGGCGCTCAACGACTGCTGCGACATCACCCACATCTGGGAGACGGTGTCCCCCGGCCCGGAATGAACGATCACCATCGTCGGGCTGAATCCCAGATATCCCACCTTGACGCTGCGGCCAGGGTTGTTGATGTCTGGCATCTCATTGAGGATGGTCCGAGTCGGTTTCAGAGCCACCGGGTGACCGTCCCGCTCCACCTCCAGACGGACTCCCCCGTCCCCGTTGTCACGGATGAGTTCTTGCAACTGGGACCAGGACTCGACCTGTTCGCCGTTGAAGGAGACAATGCGGTCCCCCGGCTGCAGCCCGGCTCTCGCTGCCGGGGCCGGCGGGTCGTCCGACGAGCACTCCTGTGTCCTGGCCATCTGGACACACGGAGTCACCGCGGCCACCGTGGTCGTCTCGGCGGGCCGGCCGTAGATGCCGAACACTCCCCAGAACAACAGGAAGGCCAGCAGCAGGTTGGTGAGGATTCCGCCACTCATGATGATGAGACGCTGCCAGACGGGCTTGTCGCTGAAGAGACGTCCGCAGTCCGCGTCAGTGATCTCCTCGGCCTCGGCCGCCCTGGCCTCGTCGGCCAGCTTCGTCAGCTTGTTGGCATGACGGTGATGCACCTCGGCGGGATACATCCCGACCAGGCGCACGTAGCCGCCGAGCGGTATCCACTTGAACCCGTACTCGGTCTCGCCGCGTTCGACCGACCACATCTTGGGCCCGAATCCGGCGAAGAACTCGGTGACCTTGACCCCGAAGATCTTGGCCGGGATGAAGTGGCCACACTCGTGCAGCAGAACCGAAAGGATGATGAGGGCGAAGAAGAGGATCCCCGCCAGCACCTCGACCAGTACGGTCACTGGCCGCGTCCCCGTGCGCACAGCTCGGCGGCGCGGCGGCGGCCCCACGAGTCGGCCGCCAGCACGGCGTCGAGGCTGAGGGCTTCGTCACCGATGTGACGAGCGCCAGGCGCGCCATTGCCGTCACCGGACAGATGCTCGTCGAGGACGGTGGCGATGGTGTCAGTGATGTCGAGGAATCCGATGCGGCCCTCGCAGAAGGCGTCGACACAGGACTCGTTGGCGGCATTGAAGACGGCCGGAGCGGTGCCGGACGCCTTACCCGAGCAACGCGCCAGTTCGACAGCCCCGAAGGTCTCGTTGTCCAGCGGCTCAAAGGTCCACTGGGTGGCCGTCGACCAGTCACAACCAGCCGCGGCGTCAGGGATGCGATCGGGCCACGACAGACCCAGGGCGATCGGCAGCCTCATGTCGGGTGGAGATGCCTGGGCGATGGTGGCACCGTCCCAGAACTCCACCATGGAGTGGACGACGGACTGGGGATGGACGACGACGGTGATGTCGTCGAGGTCGACGTCATAGAGCAGGGCGGCCTCGAGCAGTTCCAAGCCCTTGTTGACCAAGGTCGAGGAGTTGATCGTGATGACGCGGCCCATGTTCCAGGTGGGGTGCTTCATGGCGTCGGAGGCGGTGACGTCAGCCAGGGACTCCCTGTCACGGCCGCGGAACGGACCACCGGAGGCCGTCAGGACGAGACGGCGCACCTCATTGCGTCCACCTCCGCGCAGACACTGGGCAAAGGCGGAGTGCTCCGAGTCGACCGCGACGATCTGTCCGGGAGCGGCCGCCTGAGTGACGAGCCTGCCACCGATGACCAGGGACTCCTTGTTGGCCAGGGCCAGGGTCGTCCCGGCAGCAAGGGTTGCCAGGGTCGGGCGCAGACCGGCAGCTCCGGTGATGGCATTGCAGACGACGTCAGCGGGCATCCCGGCCAGCTGAGTCGAAGCCTCCGGACCAGCCAGGATCTGAGGATCGGGCACCGGGACATCGCGGGACCCGGCCTGGACAGCCAGTGCTCTCATGAGTTCCTCGGCTGCGTCCTCCCGTGCGATCGCCACCACGGGAATGGAGAAGTCGAGTACCTGCTGGGCCAGCAGGCCAACGTCTGAACCACCTGCCGATATGCCGGCGACCTCGAATTGGTCACGGCGTGACGCAATGACCTCCAGGGTCTGCGTTCCGATCGATCCAGTGGAGCCGAGAATGATGACCTTCTTCACCCTGCCAGTCTGTCACGACCATTCCGAAGGGCCGATTCGAGGGAGAATCCGTTCAATCGTCGTCTCAATGCCCTGGTCAGCGGCCCTACAGTGGATTCATGATCGACAGTGTCCTCGACATCACCGCGGATGCCCTCGAAGAAGCCGGGGCCCACCCCCATCGACTCATCGTCCGTCAGCACGGACAGGTCGTCGGGCGGCGTCGCTGGGCACCCTGGAGCCCCGACGTCCCCGGCCTCGTCTATTTCTGCTCGAAGACCTTCACCTCTGCTGCCGTCGGCATCGCAGTGGACCGTGGCGCCTTCGGGTACGACGACACCCTGGCCAACCTGTTGCCCACCTCCTGCACCGGTGAGACCGGCCCGATAGCCAGATCCATCAGGGTCCGTGACGTCCTGGCGATGGCGAGTGGCCACTCCCCCGAACAACTCACCGAGCCTCCCCTGGGCGTACTGCGAATTCCCAGCACCGAGACCGCTCAGCTGTGGTTGGCGACCGAACCTGCCGGACGTCCCGGGGCCGACTTCGCCTACAACAATCTCGGCACCTGGCTGCTCTCTCGGATCGTGCGGCGACACACCGGGGTGGATGTCGACGCCATCATCACCCGAGAGGTACTGGAACCGCTGGGTTGTGGGCCACACAGCTGGGCCGGCGACATGGATGGCATTCCGTTGGGGTTCAGTGGCCTGCACATCGACGCCGAGGACATGGGTCGGTTCGCCCAGCTCCTCCTCGACGACGGCATCCATGACGGCAAGCGTCTGCTCCCCCGGGAATGGATCGAGCAGCACCGCGTCAAGCATGTCGGATCCGATGGCCTCACCGGCCCCGAGTGGGGACTGGGTTATGGCTGGCAGACCTGGATCTCGAGCCACGGCTACCGTCTTGACGGCGCCTTCGGCCAGTTCGCCCTCGTCATCCCCGAGGTCGACGCTGTCGTCGTCATGACCAATGAGGTCGGCGAGGGCCCCGGGGACAAACAGGCGATTCTGCAGATCGTCTGGGATCATCTCGTTCCGGCGCTGGTGGAGGGGATCGATCCCAAGCCCGAGGAAATTGTCCGCACCCTGCCCACGGTCTCCGGGAAGTTCGACCCGGCGCGCTCGGTGCAGGGAATCGTCGATGGTTCTCACATTGTCGTGTCCCCTCGCGGTGACGGTGACGGCTGGGCGATGTCCTGGCACTGCGCCCAACCCCAGTTCGGCATCTTCGACGCCGCCCTCGACCTCGTCGTCGGCCATGACGAGTGGCTGACGTGTCACTGCCGTGTCGGTGAGGGTTCCATAGACATCGCGGCAAGCGGTGGTTGGCAGGGCGAGACCTTCATCGCGAAACTTGACGTCATCTCCAGTCCCCACGGCCTGACTGTGCGGATGTCGCCGGGTTCCACGACGATCCAGTGGGATTGTGTCCCCCTCGATCCCCGCGGTCTGTTTGGTTTGGTCCACCCAGAGCCGCATCGATGAGCCCGTCCCACATCGAGATCGAGATGGTCGAGCAGCCGGAGCAGACAGCACCGGATCCGTCCGGACTCGTGAAGGGGCCAATCTGACCGAGTGTGCCACCCTTGCTGACGTCCATCATCTCGCTGCCACCGGCGGCGGACCAGGTGGGATGGAGGAGCTCAGACGACACCCATCGCGATGACGGCGTCCGCCACCTTGGTGAATCCGGCGATGTTGGCACCCATGACATAGTCGCCTGGGTGGCCATAGGCGTCAGCTGTCTCAATGCAGCGATCATGGATGTCAGCCATGATCTGCTGCAGGCGGGCCTCTGTGGCGTCGAAGTCCCAGGAGTCGCGCGCGGCATTTTGCTGCATCTCCAGGGCCGAGGTGGCCACACCACCAGCATTGGAGGCCTTGCCGGGAGCGAAGAGGACACCGGCGTCATGGAAGGCGTGCACAGCCTCGGGGGTACATGGCATGTTGGCACCTTCGGCCACGGCAACCACACCATTCCGGATGAGCGTGGCGGCCGCCTGACCGTTGAGCTCGTTCTGGGTCGCGCAGGGCAGGGCTACGTCAACCGTGGTGTCCCAGATCGAGCCGTCCGTGCGGAAGGTGGCCGAGTCGCGGCGAGCGGCGTACTCGCTGATGCGTGCCCGCTCGACCTCCTTGACCTGCTTGAGCAGGGCGACGTCAATCCCCTTCTCATCCACGACGTACCCGTTGGAGTCCGAGCACGCGACGACGGTCGCACCGAGGTCCTGGGCCTTCTCGATGGCGTATATGGCGACGTTGCCCGACCCGGAGACGGTGACTCGCAGGCCGTCCAAGGACCTCCCATTGGTCGCCAGCATGCGCTGGACGAAGAAGACCGCACCGTAGCCGGTGGCCTCGGTGCGCACCAAGGAACCACCCCAGGTGAGTCCCTTTCCGGTGAGAACCCCGGACTCGTGACGGTTGGTGATCCGCTTGTACTGGCCGAAGAGGAAACCAATCTCACGGCCACCAACGCCGATGTCACCGGCAGGGACGTCGGTGTGCTCACCGAGATGGCGGTAGAGCTCGGTCATGAACGACTGGCAGAACCTCATGACCTCACCTTCGGAGGCGTCGTGCGGATCGAAGTCCGAGCCGCCCTTGGCACCACCAATCGGCATACCGGTCAGCGCATTCTTGAAGACCTGCTCGAAACCGAGGAACTTGATGGTTCCCAGGTACACCGAGGGGTGGAATCGCAGTCCGCCCTTGTACGGCCCCAGTACCGACGAGTACTCGACACGGAAGCCACGGTTGATGCGCACCTTGCCCTTGTCATCGACCCACGGGACCCGGAAGATGATCTGACGCTCCGGTTCGCAGATACGCGACAGGACTGCTGCCTCGACGTACTGCGGGTTCTTCTCGAGCACCGGGCCGAGGGACTCGAAGATCTCCCGCACGGCCTGGTGGAACTCGGCCTCTCCCGAATTGCGCTTCAGCACTGCCTCGTAGGCGTCCTCGAGCTGGCTGTCCATCCAGCGACCTCCTTCATGTGCAGACGTCCTTCGGATGATTTTCGCACCACATCGCCCCGAGCCATCCCCCTGGCTCGCCCAATGGACTAGTTGCCCAAACCTTCCGAGCGTCCCACAGCAGCCAACTGACCACATGCGCCATCAATTTCGGAGCCTCGGGTGTCGCGCACCGTGACCGGAATCTTCCAGCGCTCCAGGGTCTCGACAAAGGCGTCCTGATCCTCCGGGCGTGACGCCGTCCAGCGCGAACCCGGGGTCGGGTTGAGCGGGATGAGGTTGACGTGAGCCCAGGTCCAGTCGCCACGACGACGGATCTGGCGAGCCAGCACGGCGGCCCGGTCAGCCTGGTCGTTGATGTCCTTCATGAGGGCGTACTCGATCGAGACCCGACGCTTGGTCTTCTCGGCGTACTGCCAGGCTGCATCGAGGAGCTCGTCGACCTTCCAACGACGGTTGACCGGGATGAGTTCATCACGCAACTCATCGTCGGGGGCATGCAGGGAGACGGCCAGGGTGACGGGTATCCCCTCCTCAGTCAGCGCCTTGATACGCGGCACGAGACCAACGGTAGAGATCGTCAGGGCCCGGGCACTCATGCCAACCCCGTCGGGCCCCTCAGCGGTCAAGGTGCGAATCGCAGTGAGCACCGAACGGTAATTGGCCATCGGCTCGCCCATACCCATGAAGACGATGTTGTGAACCCGGCCGCTGGCCCCGGGAACCTCTCCAGCCTCGATGAGACGGTTGGCCGCCAGCACCTGGCTCACGATCTCAGCGGTGGACATGTTGCGCTGGATACCGCCCTGCCCGGTCGCGCAGAACGGGCAGGCCATGCCGCAGCCGGCCTGGGAGGAGATGCACAAGGTGGTGCGAGCCGCAGAATGACGGGTGGCTGGGTAATGCATGAGAACCGACTCCACCAGCGCCCCGCCATGTAGCCGCCACAGAGTCTTCACGGTCATGCCACGGTCGCAGGACTGCCGGGAGACCTGGGTCAACAGGGTCGGGAACCAGGCGTCGGCGACTTCCTGACGGGCTGACTTGGGCAGGTCGGTCCACTCGGTGGGGTCAACCTCCCAACGGTCGAAGACGTGGGTGGAAATCTGGCGCGCGCGGAAGGCCGGCAGACCGAGATCCTTGACTGCCTGCACCCTCTCCTCGACGCTCAGATCGATCCAGTGAAGAGGAGGTTTCGCACGACTCGGGGTATTCACCACGAGTGGCACTTCCTTGCCCGGCTCGGCGAGCGGCGTGGAGGGGAGAACAAGACCTGACGTGCTGACGGGACTTCCGGTCGATGACATCATGCCCCCATTATCCCCAGCTCCCACCATCCGACCACACGAGTCGACGTCTGCTAAGTACGGTTCCGCGACGTCATCTCGGCGAACAGTTCTGCACCAGCTCGTAGCAGGCCGGATCACCGGGCAGGAGGAAGTGGAATCCCTCAAGAAAGACGATCATGGCGAGGTTCGCCACGACGATGAGGGCAAATAGCCACATGATGACAGCGGATATGGCGTGGGCCTTGACACCACGAGGGGTAAGCCACGGAGCGAAGATCATCATGACGCCACAGAATGTTATGACGATGGCAAAGGTGATGAAGGCCCAAGTGTAGGTGCTCAACCCGAAAGCTTTGGAACCATACCCAGGATCCCCGGGCTGAATATGCAACAGGATGTGACGTGCCGATTCCGCTGCGCCAAGGACCGCCGAGAGGATCGATACGCCATAGCCCAGGCAAAAATCAGCCATCATCACGGACCCGCGCCGAGTGCGTACAATGATGTAAAGAGGCCCCAAAGAAGCAAGCATCATCGAATACCTCTGAAGCATGCACAGTGGACATGGGTATTCATGCAACCCGAATTGCACGATGAATCCACCCGCTAGAACCCCAATGTAGGCCAGCAGGAAGAGGTTCGCTCCCCAGAAGCCCACGGTAGGAAACACCCGCCCTGCTCCAGTCGGGATTCGTTCCGCATCTGACACCGTTTGACTTTCGACTTCGATGTCGTCGTTCCTTACCATGACAGCCCCAGATCACTCGTCGCATGCAGCGACAACAGAATCACGCAAAGCGCTGCGATGACCATGACGGAAACAATGAATACCGACTTCCTGACACCACGTAGTATCATTGTCAGCACCAACACGGCGATGAGGACCATGATAATAATGTCCATCTCCGCCCCCATCTATATCTAATAGCTACTACTCAGTAAATAGTACATCATCGGACCTTGGTCAAGCTCATAGCGGAGTGACCCCGCGACTACGGTCACAGCACCAGGGACATGACGAGCCATGCGAAGGGTGCTGAGAACAGCACCGAGTCCAGCCGGTCCATCACTCCACCGTGGCCGGGCAGAAAGTTCGACATGTCCTTGATACCGGCATCGCGTTTGATCATCGACTCGACGAGATCTCCCGCAGTCCCAGTGAACGCGAGAACCACGCCGAGGAGCAAACCGGCCCATGCCGGAGCTGAGAGCAGGCCGCCCAGACAGGCCCATCCGACGAGGGCCGCCGTGATGACGGATCCGGCGAATCCCTCCCAGCTCTTCTTGGGGCTGATCATCGGGGCCATCTTATGCTTGCCGAAAAGCACCCCGATGGCATAGCCGCCAGTGTCGGAGGCGACGACACTGAGGATCCAGGTGGCGATGCGCCGACTGCCTCCGTCGTCTCCCATCATGAGTGGGACGAAGCAGCCCAACAGCGGCAGGTAGGCGATGGTGAACAGACTCGCTGCGACATCCTCGACGAATCCGTCGGAACCGCGCGGCAGACGCCATGCCATCGCCGCGACCGTCGTCGCCCCGAGGGTGGCAATGAGGAAGGTGTTGGGCAGGATGTGGAGGTCCATCGTCGAGGCCGCGTAGGCCCCGACGACCATCATCACGGTGCCAACACAGATCGGCACAACTGCAGAATCCATGCCCAGCCGAGCCATTGCTCGATGAAGCTCGATGGCTCCGGCCACCAGAGCAAGGGCCATCAGCAGGACGAACCCCCAGTGCCACCACCCGACGGTGCCGATGACGGCCCCGCACAGCACCACACCCGTGGTGATGGCGGCAGGAAGATCACGGCCAGCACGTGGGGTACGTGTGGCCGTGGCCTTCTGCTGCGAGTTGTCCATCCTGAATCCGATCAGATCTCGAGGAGCTCGCTCTCCTTGGACTTCAGGAGCTCGTCGATCTGTTCGACGTACTTGCGTGTGACCTGGTCGAGCTCCTTCTCCAGACGAGTCATCTCGTCCTCGGAGATCTCCTTGTCCTTCTCCTGCTTCTTGACGATGTCGTTGCTTGCGCGACGGACGTTGCGGACGGCGATACGGCCTTCCTCAGCCTTCGCCTTGGCCATCTTGATGTATTCCTTGCGGCGCTCCTCGGTGAGGGCCGGCAGGACACAACGCACGACGTTGCCGTCGTTGGAGGGGTTGACCCCCAGATCCGAGTCGCGGACGGCCTTCTCGACCTCGTTGACGCAGCTCTTGTCGAACGGGGCGATGAGGACGGTGCGAGCCTCCGGAACCTGGAAGCTGGCGAGCTGCTGCAGGGGGGTGGGGGCGCCGTAGTAATCGACCATGATCTTGTTGAACATGGCGGGATTGGCACGTCCGGTGCGAATGGCCGCGAACTCCTCGCGGGCATGGTCGACCGCTGACCCCATCTTCTTCTCGGCGTCCTTGATGATGTCGCTCACTGTGTAGTCCTTCCTTGGTATGTCTTCGATGGTTCAGCGATGGACGGTGGTGCCGATCTCCTCACCATTGATGACACGGGCGATGTTGCCCGGGGTCTCGAGGTTGAAGAAGATCATCGTCAGATCGTTGTCCCTGGCCATGGCGACGGCGGTGGCGTCGGCGACCTTGAGGTCACGTGACAGGAACTCGTCGTAGGTCAGTTCATCGAACTTGTGGGCGTTCGGGTTGGTCTTGGGATCGCTGTCATAGACGCCGTCCACCCCCTGCTTGCCCATGAGCAGGGCATCCGCGCCGATCTCGAGGGCTCGCTGGGCGGCAACGGTGTCGGTCGAGAAGTACGGCATCCCAGACCCAGCGCCGAAGATGACAACTCGTCCCTTCTCCATGTGACGCTCAGCCTTGCGGGGAATGTACGGTTCGGCGACCTGGCCCATGGTGATGGCGGTCTGGACGCGGGTGTCGACTCCGGCCTTCTCACAGAAATCCTGAAGGGCGAGGCAGTTCATGACAGTGCCGAGCATGCCCATGTAATCGGCGCGATCACGCTGCATGCCGCGTTGCTGAAGCTCAGCTCCACGGAAGAAGTTCCCACCTCCGACGACGACGGCCACCTGGACGCCGCTGTTGGCGATATCGGCGATCTCGCGGGCCTTGGCGGCCACGACATCGGCGTCGACACCGATTCCTCCCCCTCCGAAAACCTCTCCGGACAATTTGAGAAGAACTCGGTTGTAGCGCTCTGGCATCATCTCTCCTGGTCGGCGGACATTGACGCGGGATGCGTCACTTCAGCTTAGCCCGAGGATGGCTACCGCCGCAGTTCACCGTGGTCTCGACCGGCATTCACTACCGGGGGGATCCCGTCATGGGTGGCCCGGGACCTCTGAACTCCAGCGAACCCTCGAGTCTGGGAACGACGAACGGCCCCACCACGTGGTGGGGCCGTTCGTGTCAGTCATCCCCGGTTCGTGCCGGGAAGGAATCACTCTCCAGCGGAGAAGCGCACGAAGCGCTTGATGGTGACGTCAGCGGCCTCAAGGGTCTGGGCGACGGACTTCTTGTCGTCGGAGATGGCCGGCTGGTCGAGCAGGCAGTTCTCCTTGTAGAAGCCGTTGAGACGACCTTCGACGATGCGGTCGATGATCTTCTCGGGCTTGCCCTCTTCGCGGGCGATGTCGCCGGCGACAGTGCGCTCGTGCTCGACGACGTCGGCGGGGACCTCGTCACGGGACAGCCAGCGCGGGTTCATGGCGGCGATCTGCAGGCAGACGCCGTGCACGGCCTCCTTGTCGCCACCCTCGTACTCGACCATCACGCCGACCTGCGGGGGCAGGTCCTGGGAACGACGGTGAAGGTAGACGTGAGCGTTGCCGTCGACGTGGGCGGCGTTGGCGAGCTCGATCTTCTCACCGATCTTGGCGGCGAGCTCAGCGAGCTTGTCGGCGACGGTGGTGCCGTCGGCCAGGGTGGCGGCGTTGGCGGCGTCCTTGGAGTCGGCTCCAGCCTTATCGACGGCCTCGGCAATCTCCTTGGCAGTGGCGATGAACTCCTCGTTCTTGGCGACGAAGTCGGTCTCGGAACCGATGTGCACCAGGGAAGTACCGGCAGCGGCGACCAGGCCGTTGCTGGCCTCGCGGTCGGAACGCTTGGCGGCCTTGGCAGCGCCGGAGACGCGCAGAATGTCAACGGCCTTGTCGAAGTCGCCGTCGGCCTCCGTGAGTGCCTTCTTGGCGTCCATCATGCCGGCGCCGGTGGCGTCGCGCAGCTTCTTGACCTCAGCAGCAGTGATAGCCATGGGTAATCTCAGTCCTGTCTAGGCGTGGGCGAACTTCAGTTGGACTTCTCGGCCTCGTCGGCCTTGGGGGCGTCGGCCTTCGGCTCCTCGGCCTCGGTCTTGTTCTCAGCCTTGGCGTCTCCACCCTGGAGGAGCTCACGCTCCCAGTCAGGCATGGGCTCAGCCTCGGCAGCCTGGTCACCGGACTTGGCGGAGGAGCGAGCCATGAGGCCCTCGGCGACGGCGTCGGCGATGATGCGGGTCAGCAGGGACACCGAACGGATGGCGTCGTCATTGCCCGGGATCGGGTAGTCGACCTCGTCCGGGTCGCAGTTCGTGTCGAGGATGGCGACAACCGGGATCTTGAGCTTGCGAGCCTCGTCAATGGCGAGGTGCTCCTTCTTGGTGTCGACAACCCAGATGGCCTGAGGAGTCTTCGGCATGTCGCGGATGCCACCGAGGTCCTTGGCCAGCTTGTCCTTCTCACGGGAGAGCATGAGCAGCTCCTTCTTCGTGAGACCGGAGCCAGAGACCTTGTCGAAGTCCATGGCCTCGAGCTCCTTGAGTCGGGCGATGCGCTTCGAGATGGTCTGGAAGTTGGTGAGCATTCCGCCGAGCCAACGCTGGTTGACGTAGGGCATGCCAACGCGGCTGGCCTGCTCGACGATGGACTCCTGAGCCTGCTTCTTGGTGCCGACGAAGAGAATCTGGCCCCCCTTGGCGACAGTCTCCTTGACGAAGGCGTAAGCCTTGTCGATGTAGGTCAGCGACTGGTGCAGGTCGATGATGTAGATGCCGTTGCGCTCGGTGAAGATGAAACGCTTCATCTTCGGGTTCCAGCGACGGGTCTGGTGTCCGAAGTGAACGCCGCTCTCGAGGAGCTGGCGAGTGGTGACGACGGCCATGACCGTGTCCTTCCTCATCAGGGCACACCACGGGTGTGCCAAACGGTTGTGCGGCGACGCGGGATTGCGTCACCTCCTGATGCATCACCGTTCGCCCGCCTGCCGTGGCAGGACCGTGGGCGTCCGGTGTCGATGACATCGATGCATGCGAAGTCAGCCCGAAAGAGTCCGGACTGCGTGTCTAGTTTATGACGCTGATCGAAGATTGGGCCAATTCATGACAGCGGACTGTGTGCAACCAATGGTGTTGGGCGACGACACCGTCAACGCCGTCATCCAACACCGCCATCACCCTGCCGCTACGCGGACAGCAGGGCGCCCGCCGTCAGAAGCCGGTGTGGGGCATCATGCTGGGGCGTTCCTTCCGCATGGTTTCATGCCACTGCGAATGTGATGTCACGACCGGCGAGCGACCCATACCTGTTGTGTTTGTGTCTGGAATGCGCGGGGCAGTAACGATTGGAGTATTCGACGTCTCACCAGACGCGCCTGTTGGCTTAGGTGCCGTAGACGACGTAGATGGGGCGGCAACGGTCTCCACGACGACCTCCTCGCTAGCACTATTTCCGTACACATCGGTCGCCTCGACGACAATTCTCTGTGTTCCAGTAGCTGTCGGGCTGCCCGATAACGTCCCACTGAGAGGCGTCAGTCCATCACCGGACATGTCACTACGCCACAACAGTCCATCGGGTAAAGACCCACGGGTCCGCCAAGACAACGGCGCTGCTGCGCTTACCGTCATGGTGACCGGGTCAATCTCATGCCCCGCCGTGACTTTCTGGGGGTCCTTGCCCCTGACTGTGAACGATGGCTTGATGGTCGGTATCACTAGACCGTAACCCTTGATCATGAACCTCTGAACTGTTGTGTTCCCGGCATAATCGGTGACAGTCGTCACGAGAGTTCCGTCGGCTGCTGGAAAACGGTGAAAAGCTGTCGGATCGTCAGTGGTAGGACTGGCACCCCAGCCTCCGCGCACCGAACCTCCACGACGAATCTTGGTGATCAGCGAGGACGTACCGTCCATTCCCTGCCATGCCACGTCAAGCTGGTACCAGTCGGGCGAGGTGAGATTGCGCATGTGAAACCCGGAATGATCCTCGTCAATGACGATGTCGTTGAGGGTCACCGGGGCAGCCCACGAATCGTGGGTCCGCCCCCTATACGACAGCCCTTGGTCTTTATCCGAGCTAATCGTCAGGTCGTAGGGATATCCCTCGCGCACAGGCACCGGCACCGTGGCTGACCCCGTGGAGCAGGGAACTGTCAGGCCATATGGCTGATTGTCAATCTCGCCAGGAGCGATATCAACGAGGCTGACGTGGATACGGCATGTCCCGGCAAGGCCCTTCGGGTCCCACGACACATCGAGATTGCCCGGAGTGGCCGCCTCCGTGAGCAGTTTCGAGGCCGTGGGAGATTCAGCCACCTTGATACGACGCGGCTGGGTCGAGTAATCAAAGACGGCCGTCGTAGGCTTCGAGACCTGACCGTCGTGACCGACAGCACGCACCGCAAAAGTCACCCTTCCCCTAGCGTCGGGAACTTTCTTGACATAGGCCAGATCGGTATATCCCGATGTCAGGTGGACAGTCTTGCCATCGGATCCAGTAGCGTCCACCACATACTCGGACACGTCCTCGAAGGGTGCGGTCTGCCACGACAAGACGGCCTGCCCATCGTCGTACACCTTGTCTAGTTTTACCCGGCTGGGAGCCTCGGGCGCCTTGGCACCGTCACGTACCGATATCGAGCCGATGTTCATCTGGTAGTGAGACGACGGGTCAAACTGAAGACCGATGGTGGTGATAGTTCGCCCTGCGAACCGCCCGAGGTCAAGGGTGGAGGTAGTCCACTGTCCACGGGCAGCACTCTGAGGCACCGCGAGGTTGATGACCTGCCCGGGGTGATCAGCGAAGACGAGGGCAACCTTCATGGCCCCTCCACTCGCCGAACTCTTGCGGAAAGTGAGTGGCATCGTAGTGTTGCCGCCCACCGCCAGCCGAGTTTTGAACAGCTTCAATGTCGTTTGCCGACTCATGTCACCGTGGATGACGAGGGATGAGCCCCCTCTCCATCCCCCGATTTGTTGGTAGGGGGTCTTCATCGAGACGCCGTCGACGCTTCTACGCTGTTCGGTCGGGCCGTAGTCGAAATCAACCGATGGTCGGGAACCTTTGGTGTCAATCCACCACTGCCAACTCGGCAGGATGGACTGGGCATCCATGTTGGTCCATGAGCGCGAGTTGGAGACCTCGCCATCGTGGTACCACTGCATGCCGTGACCGGTATTGAAATCAGTGTGGAAGCGTGACCCCGAAATGACCGACCTGGCCGGAGTGAAGTCGGCCACCCCAACCCATGATGAGGAGTCCTTGACGCCAACCTCAGGCCGGGAATGCCCTGGGTGTGACCCGGTGTCCTGCGGGTTAGATGCAACTCCCGAAAAGTACATCCTTTCACGTTCAGAAACCATCCATTGATAGGAATCCTGCTGGAACAGCGGAATGGACTTACTGACATTCTTGGGTTTAACATCGTCCGCCAGTCCCCGCTGGTACATATCGCTCGGGGTAAAGAGGGCAACCGATGCCTTCGGACTGTGATCCTCAACAGATTTGTAGAGACTCGGAAGCCGGGAGGCCGACGGGTGTTTCCCGTCGAACCGAGCCTGATTAGCTTCGACTCCAAAGAAGAGTGATTTGTGCGGATCATATCCGCTGGCCCTGGCAGCGACAACCGACTGGTCCTGAGAGCCTGGCCACGTGTAGTTTAGGAACACTGAATCCATGATCTTGCCATGATCAAGCAAGTTGGATTTCGATGTCGAGAAGCTACCCGAAGAATTCGTGTACCACTGTGTGTAGAGACCTTTGGACGTCAGGTAGCTCATGAAAGGCTTGAATCGAGGATCTCGAAGGTTACCCTCTTCCTCATTAAGGAAGTACCCATCGAAACCGAAGTAACGTGCCATTTCGACCAACTTCTCGGCAATAATGTATCCTTCAGAATTCGGATCTTTATCAAAGGCCTCAGCAAACGTGAGACCGGGACGAAACGCCGGGTCAAAGTAGATCGTGCCGATGGATTTAACACCATTGCGATGGGCAGCGTTAGTGTAGGCGGCATTCGGGATGTCGACAATACCGAACTCGAAGTTGCGGGTGCGCCAATCACTGGTGGCGGGATCATACAACGCTTCAGGAGTGCGGGCTGTCGCAGAGCCATGCCAAGGACTCCAGTAGTCCACGTACTGCCAGAAATTAAGGACATTGTTCGCAAATCCATCATTATTCCGGAAATTCCCGAAAAATGAGTTGCCGTAGTCGCCCTGCATAAGCATAACCTCGGCCTTACCGTCAAGGTTGCGGCGAATCTGAGTGCCAGGGTCGCGGGCGATGCGCGACTGCAGCGGAACCTGAGCTCGCAGATAGGAGGCGTATGGGTCAGTCTGGGGACTCCAGGTACGGATGTCTTGCAGACGATGACCGGCATTGCGGGGCTGGGCCGACGCTAACACCCGATCCCCGACAGGGGCGACGCTGTCGTCAGCCTGCGCAGTCAACCCGCAGCCGACAATCCCTCCGAGTCCAACGATGACAGCCAGACCAGCAATAAGTAGTCGCTTCATAGTGGTCCTTTCAGCGGTGAAAGTAACACTACGCTAAACCGGATTAGTATATGGCGTCAAGGCCACATCATAACTCGAGTAACATGCCAGCCAACTATCTCCGACACCTCACCGTGCACACTGGCACAGCTGATTCTTGATCCGACCCACGCCGCGGCGTACCGATCCGTCACGTCATGGCTCCACTGCCTCTATCCGACTGTTCGATATCTCTCTCCAACCGTCCGATTCGCGAGCAATATGACCGCCATACATCTGCTCAATCCTCAACCACCTCCGCGTGTCCACTTCGTCATCCCGACAGTGACAGGCCACAGTGGGAATCGATGAATCCCCGCCCTGACTCCCCGCGCCTTCCGAGTGCGCTCTCGGTGCCCATCGAGGACTTCTCCGATCATCTCGCAACCCTGCATCGCTCCCCCAACACCATTCGTGGCTACCGGGCTGACCTCACCGACCTCATGGAGCACGTGCACGACCACGGTGTCAACTCGATCGGACACATCGATACGGCCCGCGTGCGAGCCTGGCTGGCCGACACCCGGCTGGCTGGCGCAACGGCGGCCACCATGCAGCGCCGCTGGTCAGCGGCGCGGGTCTTCTTCCGATGGGCATCCAACGAGGGGCTCATCGACGGAGACCCGACGACCGCCCTGTCCTCGGCCAAGGCTCCGAAACGTCTGCCGACCACCCTCGGCGTCGAGCAGGCACGCCACATCCTTGACGATGCGGTTGCCGAGGCGCGCAGCGATGAGTCACCGCAGGGTGCCCGTGATGCCGCCATCCTGGAAGTGCTCTACGGAGGCGGCCTGCGCGTCGGTGAGCTGTGTGGTCTGGACCTGGGTGACGTCGACCGCTCTCGCCAGACGGTGCGAGTGACCGGCAAGGGAAACAAGCAACGCACCGTGCCGATGGGAGGGCCCGCGCTGCGCGCTGTCGACGAATGGCTCGGGCGTCGTCAGGAATGGGTCTGCTCCACCTCTGGAAGGGCACTCTTCCTCGGCACCCGTGGTGGTCGGATCGATCAACGAGTGGTGAGACGCATCGTTCACACCCATCTGCGAGCCGAACCGGATTCCCCCGACCTGGGGCCCCACGGACTGCGTCACGCCATGGCGACGCACCTTCTGGAGGGCGGAGCTGATCTACGAACCGTCCAGGACATGCTGGGACATGAATCACTGGCCACCACTCAGATCTACACGCACGTATCCACCGAGAGACTACGGACGGCTTTTCGTCAGGCTCACCCCAGGGCGTGACCCCTTCGGGTCACGGCCCGAGCCACCTGGTCGTCGACGAGGAGCACCCCATCACGACCGGCTCCCAGCCATGGCGGCATCAACGTACCGGCAGACCTCATACGAGGTTTCGCGCCGGGAAGCTCCAAGGGATGGCGAAGGCCCCGTCTGACCGACACCACCCGAGCTCGCCCCTGCATTGGCAGGAGACGTACCCCGGTGTCCAACAGGGTCATCGGATTCTGATACTCGGTTCCTTTCTTGAGTCCCCAGTGCAGACAAGTCCGGGAACATGGCGGTCCCACGCCCACCAGCCCAATGACCTGACCGGGAACGACGACGTCACCGACTGCCACGACAGGAACCACCGGCATGTGGGTGGTCCGCCGTCCGTCGGGCAACATGATGCTGACCGCCCCAGTGCCGGCGACCTGTCCGGCGAAGACGACGACCCCAGCGGTGACGGTCCTCACCGGCTCCCCCGGCGATGCCGCGAACTCCACCCCACGGCTACCGGGCAACCACGGCTTGGCCGGAGGATCGAACCCCTTGACGACGCGACCGGGCACGGGAGGACGCCTCCGGGCCGGCACGCCAAGGTCACCCGCCGGTCGGGCTCGCCACGACAGAGCTTTCGCGGACGGCGCCGCAACGCTGCGCGTAGGGGCAGGAAAAACCAACAGGCACGTCCCGATGACGATGATCAACACACTGATACAGACAGATCTCCTCACATCTTCAGTTGTCGTCCGAGCCCGCGAAATCCGCCATCATTTTCTGTCCTGTGGACAACCACATGACATTGGATGTCATTGCTTGTGGATAATCCCCGTCCTGCATCATGTGGCCTTGTGGAAGGCTCATCGTGAGTAGGCTGCCAATCATGGCTGTCACCCCAGTTCTTGCCTGCCATCGCACCACCGATGTCTCGGTCGGAGGTATCACCGCGTGGCAGCTGACCGATGATTCCGACGGGATCCACACCGAGATCGTCGGTAGCTGCCAGCTCGGGGACGCGTCCTGGGCGACACCGCTGTACAACGTGGTCGCCGTGCTCTGCGAACGTGACAACACCCTGTGGCTCGTCCACCCCGGACGCCAGTTCCAGGTTGTCGGAACCATCGAGCTGGAAGGCCAATCGCCCTGTCACGGTGCCGTCGATCCCACCGGTCGACTCATGGCGATCGCCGACTACGCCTCCGGCCAGGTTGAGTTCGTGGATCTGTCGGACCTGACCCGGCCGATGGTCCGTCACGTCCTGGATCTGGGCAAGGACCGCACCTTCCCCGGCCCGCTGCCTGACCGTCAGGAAGGGCCTCACGCCCACCAGGTGACCTGGTTGGATCGCGCTCACCTCGCCGTCACCGACCTGGGGGCCGACCGTGTCTGTTTCCTGCGCTGGAGCGAGGCTGGTCCTGAGATCATTGGCTCTCTCAAGACCCCTGCCGGTATGGGCCCTCGTCACCTCACCCTCACCGAGAACGGCCGCAAGCAGATCCTGACCGTCGCCGGAGAATTGTCCGGAACGGTCAGCACTTGGTCCCGGCCCACCGGACACGACATGTGGGCTCGAGAATGGCGATTCGTCACCGAGACGCCGTCATCGCGCTGGTCAAAGGTTCCTACTCGGAGAGGCCATCTCTCCCAAGCACCTGCCCAGCCGTCTGCAATCGTGTCCTCCCCGGATGGCCAACACTTCGTCGCCAATCGTCTGGTGGGAAGTGTCGGGGTGTTGGAAGGCCGGTTCGGACGACTCGAACTGGTTGACGAATTCGACAGCACTGGGGCCAATCCGCGTGACATCACCGTGACTACGCAAAGCGGCACCCGAGTCTGGGCCGCACTGCCGGAAGAGGGCCACATCGCGGTTCATTGCCGCGACGACCAGACCGGCGAGTGGCAGGTCGAGACCACCATTGACCAACCCGGGGTCATGCGGGTGCTCGTCGGCCCAACCATCGGGTGATCACGGGCACCTGCCCACTCGTGAGACAATCACCCCCGGACATTCATCAACCTCAGGAGATCAGCCATGCGCAAGCACACCCCCAATGACGACCCCCGTTGGGAGGATCTGTTCAAAGGTGGGTCCCTGCGCCGGGTCACCCGGTGGGGGGAGCCTGTTCTCCACGCCCAGACCCGCTCCGTCACCGAGTTCGACGAGGATCTGACGACCCTCATTCGTGACATGTTCACCACCATGGACGCCGCCGACGGTGTGGGTCTGGCCGCAACCCAGGTGGGGGTTGACCTGTCTCTGTTCGTCTACATCTGCCCGGACGCCGACAGCATCGTCCACCACGGTGCCTTCTGCAACCCGGTCGTCACCCTGCCGGAGGGACGCGATCGTCGCCTCGAGGCTGCTGACGAAGGCTGCCTCTCCTGGCCCGGCGGATTCCAGTCCCTGGCCCGCCCCGACCTGGCCACCTGTACCGGCCAGGATCCCTGGGGCAACGACATCACCGTCACCGGAACCGGTTTCTTCGCCCGCTGTCTGCAGCACGAGACCGACCACTGCAACGGCGTCGTCTTCGGGGATCGGCTGTCCAAGCGTTCACGTCGCAAGCTCGACGAGCAGCACGACAAGGTGGCCCATCTCTACCCCGACGACTGGCCGCTCACCCCGAAGGGTTGATTCGTGAGGGCGTGACGTCCCGCAACTCGTAGCAAGCCACCGCTGCGGCTGCTGCGACGTTGAGGGAGTCAACTCCTCCGGCCATCGGGATACGCACCACGACGTCGGCCTGACTGATCCAGTGAGCCGACAGACCCGCCCCCTCGGTGCCCATGAGCAGGGCAACCTTCCGAGGTCTGGCTCGCAGGTCCGCGGAGAACTCGTCCAGGGTGACCGAGTCGTCACTCAGGGCCATTGCCGCCACCGTGAAACCATGGTTTCGCAGCTCGTCGAGACCACCTGACCAGTCCTCGAGCCTGGCCCAGGGCAGCTGGAAGACGGTTCCCATCGACGTCTTGATGGCTCGACGGTAGAGCGGATCGGCGGCGCGGGGGGCCAACAGGACACCGTCCCACCCGATGCCTGCGGCGCACCGGATGATCGCGCCGACATTGGTGTGGTCCACGATGTCCTCGCACACCACCAACCGGCGAGCATCCGTGAGATCGGCGGCGCTCCAGCGGGTCTGTCGACACATCGACGCCAGAGCACCACGGTGGACGTGGAAACCGGTCACCTGCTCGGCCAGGGCCTCGGAGACGACGTAGACCTCGACGTCAAGGTCGTCGAAGAGATCGCGCAGGCCGTCGATCCAGCGAGGAGCCAGCAGGAATGATCTGGGCGGGTACCCCGCCTCACAAGCGCGCCGGATGACCTTGGCCCCCTCCGCGATGAAGAGCCCTTGCTCAGCCTCCAAGGACTTTCGCAAGTTGACGTCGCGCAAGCTGACGTAGTCGGCCAGGCGCGAATCGGCCGGATCGTCGATGTCTATGAACGTTGCCACCGCTCCAACCTACCGGTGGCTATCGTGGGCAGGTGAGTTCCGCCAAGCCACGCCGCAAGCTGCCCATCGACGGATTCGTCATCGCCATCGTCGTGACGGCCATCATTGGGTCGATCCTTCCTGCCACGGGGCCGGCTGTACTCGTCGTCGATCACGGCGTCACTGTCCTTATCTTTATCCTGTTCTTCCTCTATGGTGCCCGGCTGGAACCCCGCGAAACTCTCGACGGTCTCAAGAATTGGAAGTTACAGGGAGCGATCCTGGTCGCTACCTTCGTTGTCTTTCCGCTCGTCGGACTGGCAATGCACGGCCTAGTGCCTTGGGCGATACCCAAAACCCTGTACGTCGGCATGTTGTGGATTTGCCTGGTGCCCTCGACGGTGCAGTCGTCGATCAACTTCACCTCGATCGCCCACGGCAACGTCGCAGGGGCCATCGTTGCAGCAACCACGTCGAATCTCTTGGGGACCTTCCTCACCCCCGTCCTGGCCCTCCTCATGATGTCGACGAGCGGTGGGCTGACGATTCAGGCGTCGAGCTTTCTTGATGTCATCATTCAACTGCTGCTGCCGTTTGTGTTGGGCCAGCTGTCACGTCGGTGGACCGCAGATTTCGTCACAAAGCACCGTAAGCCACTCAAATTTGTCGACCAGGGGTCAATCATCCTCGTCGTCTATTCGGCATTTTCAGAAAGTATGCGCGAACACATGTGGGCCTTGGTATCACCCGCATCGATGATCGTCCTGACCCTCATATGCCTGGTCCTGTTGTTCTTCATGCTGTGGTTGACCTGGGCAGGAGCCGGATGGCTCGGCTTCGACCGTGACGACCGCATCGCCATACAGTTTTGCGGCACCAAGAAATCGCTGGCCACCGGTCTACCGATGGCGACGGTGCTGTTCGCGGGACAGCCGGTCGGTCTCATCGTGCTGCCTCTCATGATCTTCCACCTGGCCCAGCTCATCGCTTGCGGGGTGCTGGCGGGACGTTATGCCCGCCAGTGGGAAACCACACGATGACGCGTCATGTCGACATGCGAATTCGCACAAGCTGAAGCAGGAACGCAACAATGACCGGGAGTGCGGCGACACATGCCAAACTTTCACCGACGAGACCTTGGTCAACCAGGGCCGCACCAGCCATCGATCCAATCGCCGATCCCAAATAATTTGCCGACGCGTTTGCGGCAACAGCAGTCGTACCATCATGGGGATTGTCCGCCATAAGGGTGTGCTGCTGAGGGGCAAGTGACGCCCACCCCAACATCCCCCAGCACAAAATGCTCATGACCACAACAATGACCGATGGATTCCAGGCCAGCATCAGGAATGAGAGTAGGAGCAATGCGGTGATCATGGCCGTCACGACAGTCGAACGTTGCGCCGCGTCAACCACGCGACCTACAAACAATGCACCTATGGCACCACCAATCCTCCACACCCATATCAGCCATACACGGGCCGAACTCAGGCCCAGGCCGTCAAGCAGAGGTATGAAATAGGTGTACAACCCCAGCGAAGCGATCCCGGTACATAGAGTCACCAGCATGGTAACCACGTTTGACCCCTTGCCGAGAGTCGCAAAGCGTGCACCCGCAGAGGGGGTTTCCACATTCGCTATCCGGCCACGACCAAGCAGACCTATTCCCAGCATCGCGCATAGCCCGACCCCAACGATGAGGCCAAAGGTCCACCTCCACGAGGCCCAGTCAGCCACCATCAGCCCGAGCGGAACCCCAAACACAGTGCCGCATGCCAAACCCGCAAGGATCAAGGACAACGCGCGTCCCCTCCGGTCAGCCGAAACGCTGTGTGCGGCCACCGCCGACGACAGTGGAGAGTAAACACCGGACGCAGCACCTGCAAGAAGCCGCGACGCGATAAAAACTGCAACTGTCGTCGCCAATGCGGAGATGATGTTCGATGCTACGAAGAGGGACAGCGCTAGAAGGAGTGACCGAGCGGCCCGCCTGCCAGCAACACCTGCAAGAACAGGCCCAGATATCGCGTAGGCAGCTGTGAAGGCCGCAACACCCAGCCCGACCGTGCCCGAACTGCTGCCGAGATCCGATGCGATCTTGGGCAACATGCCTGCAATGACATAAGCATCGAGACCGAGGGCGACGGTTCCCACAAAATAAGGCCACAACCTGCCGATCACGAGGCTGAGTCCTCACGGGAGACGTCGACCGCCAAACCGGCAAGGACCGAGTCGAGTAAACCCGGAAAACGGTCGTTGAGGTCTCGGGCGCGCAGAGAAATCAGGCAGGACCTGCCTTGAGAGCGGGTAAAGGTGATCCCGTTCTCCCGAAGGATACGGGTGTGATACGTCAAGGTTGAGCGCGGCAGATCATCCGCCAAGTCAAGACTGTCTGCCTCCTCGACCAGCGACAGGCGGCGCACCATCTCAAGACGAATCGGATCACTCAACGCATAGAGAACCCGCGGAAGGAGAATCTCCGACGCGTCAGGATGGACATATGTTCGAGACGGGGACATGGGACTCCTCAACACGGATACGACAACTGTGCATGTTTTCTTGCACGATAATCATGCAAGAAAACATGCACAGTGTCAATGGCCCCCATCGTCGTAGCGTGCCGCGTATCGGCGCCCCGTCCGTTGATAGCAGAGAGGCCGAGGCCATCATGGCCCCGACCCAACTACCTCACTGATCCTGTGAAGGCCGCTGCCCTCCAAAGTGCTGATCACCGACGTACTGGGTGTTGGCCGGTTGATCAACCTGGTCTCCAGGAACTCCTTGTCGCCCCTGATCAGCAGCAGTCGACTCGGACTGAGCTTCAACCTGGGCAAGGGCCGAGGCGCCAGGAACCTGGCTCGGCTCCTTGTGACGTTTGCCTGACAGCCCCGGATTCTCCAGCTTGGCAGCTTCCTGAATGGCCTGTTGGACGGTGGCCTCGGAAGCCTCCTTCTCCTCAGCCTTCTGAGCCTCGATCTCGGCGAAGACGTCAACCTTCTCCGGCGCGGTGAACCGGCTCGGATCGGCGACCGAGAATCCACCCTCGTCGGACCCCTGAGGTGCACCGCCAGCCATCGATCCCAGCCCCTTGAGGGCGTCATTGAGCTCGGACGGTACGACCCAGACCTTGTTGGAGTCACCGCGAGCCAGGGTCGGCAGCATCTGCATGTACTGGTAGGCCAACAGGCCTTGGTCGGGCTGACCGGCATGGATGGCATTGAACACCGTCGTGATGGCCTGGGCCTCGCCCTCGGCCCGCAGCATCTGGGCCTGACGGTCGGCCTGGGCTCGCAGCACGGCAGCCTCGCGATCACCCTGGGCACGCAAGATGGCGGACTCCCGGTCACCACCGGCCGACAGGATCTGAGACTGACGCTGACCTTCCGCCAACAGAATGGCGGCCCGCTTGTCACGCTCGGCCCGCGCACCCTTCTCCATCGCGTCGCGGATGGTAGGCGGCGGCTCGATAGCTCGCAACTCCACGCGATTGACCTTGATACCCCACTTTCCGGTGGCCTCATCGAGGACCGACCGAAGCTTCTGGTTGATCTCCTCGCGGCTGGTGAGAGCGGCCTCCATGTCCATGCCACCGATGATGTTTCGCAGCGTCGTCATGGTGAGCTGCTCGATGGCCGTCTTGTAGGACTGGGCCTCGTAAGCGGCGCGCTCGGGGTCAACGATCTGGAAGTAGATGACCGAGTCGATGTTCACCATCAGGTTGTCCTCGGTGATGACTCCCTGCGGCGGGAAGGGGACGACCTGCTCACGCATGTCGAGGTTGTACTGCACGCGATCGATGATGGGGATGACCAGGTGGGGGCCGGGGGTGAGTCGTCGGTTGAACTTTCCGAGCCGCTCGACCAAGCCAATCTTCTGCTGGTGGATGATCTTGATGCTCGAGGCCAGGAAGGCGACGAGCAGCGCAATGATCACCAGAACCACGATGAACTGGGGCATGGAAACTCCTGCAAGGGATCTTGGACCGTGCCGGTCACAACCCGGCACCGCCTACATCATCCCAGATCAGGGGCAAATCTCCAGATCACGGACCGAGGCTCTTGAAAACTGGATATACGACGAGGGTTGTCCCGTCCACTTCGAAGACCTCAACCTTCTCGCCTGAGGCAATTGTCACGCCGGGATCGACCGACCGAGCCGACCACTCCTCGCCGTCAACCTTGACTTGTCCGTGCCCATCGGTGATCTCACTGGTCGCGACGCCGTTGGAGCCAACCAACTTGTCCAAGGACGAACGGTATCCAGGAGCCTCTCGCACCCGTCGCAACAGGGTGGGACGCAGCACCGCCAGCATGAGGATGGCAACGGCCACGGCCACGATCGCCTGGACCAGAATCATCCCCGGCAGGAAGAAAGCTGTGAGGGCACCAGCAGCCGCTCCGCCAGCCAGCATGAGCAGGGCGAAATCGCCGGTGAGCATCTCAGTGCAGGCCAGCACCGCCGAGCCGACCAGCCAGACCAGCCACGGCCAGTCCTCGAAGGGCTCCATCACGGCGTTCTCCCGTCGTCAGATATCAGTGCGCCGCGCGAGCGTTCCATCGGCCATCAACATGGCTGACGGTCAGCGGCATTCCGAAGGCACCCGAGAGAACCTCGGAGGTCAGGATCGTCTCAACTGGCCCAGCAGCCACGATGCGGCCGTCAGCCATGATCAGGGCATGGGTGACGCCAGCCGGGATCTCCTCCAGGTGATGGGTGACGAGCACTGAGGCAGGAGCATCAGGATCGGTGAAGACGGACGAGAGCACGTCAACCAACTGCTCACGACCGGCGAGATCGAGGCCCGCCGCGGGCTCGTCCAGGAGCAGCAGCTCAGGATCAGTCATGAGTGCTCGGGCAATTTCGACCCGCTTGCGCTCCCCCTCGCTGAGGGTGCCCCAGGTGCGATCAACCATGCCGACCAGACCCATACGCTCCAGCAACTCATCGGCGCGGGTGACATCCTGCTCGTCATAGGCTTCACGCCAGCGTCCGACGACAGCCCAGGCAGCCGAGACGACGATGTTCCCGACCTTCTCCTGGGCCGGGATGCGGTGTGCCAGGGCCGAGGAGGCCATGCCGATACGTGGGCGCAGCTCAAAGACATCGACGGCTCCGAGGATCTCATCGAGGATTTCGACCAATCCCTCAGTGGGGTGAAGCTCAGCTCCCAAGACCTGCAGAAGGGTCGTCTTTCCCGCCCCATTGGGGCCAACCATCACCCAACGCTGGCCTTCTTCGACGTCGAGGTCGACATTGTCGAGGATCCATCGCTCCCCGCGTCGGACTCCCACGCCTGCCAACTGCGCCACTGCACTCATGCGTATGAACTTACCTTGTGTCGGCGACATTCACTGGCTGGCGCGACGAGGTTGGCGTGGTGTTGCCGGGAACTGTGGCCTTCGATGTCATCTCAGGCGTCTAATCTGGGCAGGTGCTCGAGATCTGCTGCCGTCTCACCTGTCTGCTCAACGAACTGTGTGCCGGTCGCACGACCGCTCCCCATGCCGAGGCGGAGCTGTTGGAGATGGTGGCGGCCCACCACGTTCATGATCCTGAGGAAGTCCTCGGCCTGTCCGAGCACGATCCGCTGTCCTCGGTCCCGATACGGATGGCCCTGGCCCGGATCTCCCACGCCCCCCACGACTCCCCGGTGTTCTGGGGCCTCCTGTTGCCCGCTCCCGGCCAGCTCGCCGGTCTGCGCGGTCCAGCTCGGGTGAATCACGCGGCTCTCGACGCCGGGGCTGTCATCATCTGTCATCAAGGCTCAGCTGCCGTGCCCGCCGGTACGGCGTGGATCCCCCAGCCTGTCGGTTCTGCCATGCAGTGGGCTATCGCTCGAGCAGTAGCTCCGCTGCCCCCGTTAACTCCCACTGATGCGGCTCCCCTGCTTCGTTCGGCGATGACGGCCACGGCATCCCGGCTCAGTGATCTGGGCATGGTTGCCGGGGACCGTCCTGAAGCCATTGCCCCTCATCTAACCGGTCACCGCCCCTCCGACCAGAGGCTCCTCGACTCGGCATGGACCGTGTTGACCGCCTGTGACGCCGGACTCGCCTCCACCCACCAGCTGATCACGGCCCACAGCGCGCACACGCGGGAGGCGGCGTTGCGCCAGTTGCGCAACGCCGCCTCCCAAGCGATCACAGCAGCCACCTCGTGGCCGCTGACCTGATCAGGCTCCGGTCGAACCCATGCCTCCGTCGACGTGGATCATCTCGCCGGTGGTGGCGGGGAACCAGTCGGACAGCAGGGCAACGATCCCCTTGGCGGCAGGAGTGGTGTCCTTGGTGTCCCAGCCGAGCGGGGCACGCTCTCCCCACAGGTCGTTGAAGGCGTCGGCGCCGGGAATGGCCGTCTTGGCCATGGTGTCCAACGGGCCGGCCGAGACGAGGTTACAGCGCACTCCCTTGGGACCCATGTAGCGAGCCAGGTAACGGTTGGCTGACTCCAGCCCAGCCTTGGCAACTCCCATCCAGTCATAGAAGGGCCAGGAGACGGTGGCGTCGAAGGTCAGACCGACGACGGAGGCATTCTCGGCGAGCATCCCGTCGAGGGCGGTGATGAGGGAGACGTAGGAGTAGGTGGAAGTGTGCACCGCCACCGAGACGTCCTCCCACTCGGTCTCGAGGAACTTGCCGCCCAGGGCCGTCTTCGGGTTGGCGAAGGCGATGGCGTGGACGACGCCGTCGAGCTTCTCCACCCCGAGGTCGCGCAGTTGCTGGGGCAGGGCGGCGAGCTGGTCGTCGTCGGTGACGTCAAGCTCCAGCACCTCCGGCACCGGATCGAGCTTGCGCACTGCGCGACGAGTGACCCCGACCGCCCGAGGCAGGTTGGAGACGATGACCCGTGCACCCTGCTCCTGGGCGATCTGAGCCACCTTGAACGCAATCGAGGTGTGCATCGTCACGCCGGTGACGAGGATGGTGCGTCCTTCAAGAAGCCCCATGGTGATGTCCTTCCAGTCGATGGGGATGGATGTACGTGGTGTCAGTGGCCCATGCCGAGCCCGCCGTCGACGGGGACCACGGCACCGGAGATGTACCCGGCGGGGTCGGAGACGAGGAACCGGACAGCGGCGACGACATCGTCAACCGTTCCCAACCGCTTGGCCGGGATACGCTCCAGATAGTCGTCGACGACCTTCTCGGGCAGTTCGTCAGTCATGTCGGTGGAGATGAAACCGGGAGCGACGAGGTTGCAGGTGATGCCACGGGAACCGAGCTCGCGGGTTACGGACCGGGCGATACCGACCATGCCGGCCTTCGACGCGGCATAGTTGACCTGGCCAGGCGAACCGAGCAGGCCGACCACTGAGGAGGTCAGGACGATGCGCCCGAACCGGGCGCGAGTCATCGCCCTGGCGGCGCGACGAATGACGCGGTAGGCACCAGTGAGGTTGGTGTCGAGAACGTCGGTGAAGTCCTCTTCCTTCATACGGGCGAGGAGTCCGTCCCGAGTGATGCCTGCGTTGGCGATGAGCACCTCAACCGGGCCGAACTCCTTCTCCACCTGGCTGAATGCTGCGTCGACAGAGTCCGCGTCGGTGACATCGCAGGCGACCGGCAGCACCCCCTCAGGTGCGGTGGCCGAGCGACTCGTGGCAGCCACTCGGTATCCCTGTGCGTGCAGATCTGCGGCGATCGCAGCACCGATACCGCGCGATCCACCTGTGACGAGGGCAACGCGGCCCGGGGTGTCTGGACTCATGGAATGAACCTATCGCAGGCCACCACCAAGAGCTCGGACGGTTCGACCTGATTGGCGTCACAGACCTAGGCTGGACGGGTGAGTGACGCTGCACGTGTTCGGTGGCACAGGGGGAACCATGACTCCCGGCACTCCATCACGTCCGCCAAGAGATCTGCCAGCGAGGACCTGGAGATGCGTCAGCGTCGCTATCTGTGGTCAATGCTGGTGCGAACCTTGTGCTTCATCGGGCTCGTCATCACCCCCAGTCCCTGGCGGTGGACCTTCCTGCTGGGGGCTGCCGTCATCCCTGCCATCGCTGTCGTCCTCGGCAATGCGGCGGACCGACGCACCACTGACACCTTGCCCTCCCAGCACGCTGAGGAAACTCGCGGGGAGCTGAACCCGGCCGTGACGATCCATGGAGAGGTCGACGAGAACTGAATCCTGGGCATGGATCGGACGCCTGAGACCTGTTGGCAGCCAACGTGGCAGGACCAACTAGGCTCGAGGACGTGAAGAAGCTGTGGGTTCGATGGGTGGCCCTGACCCTCCTGGTCATTGTGCTGGGCCTGGTCATGGTACGCCTCGGCGAATGGCAACTGCACCGACTGTCGGGCCGCCGCGAAGCCAATGAGATCATCCGTACCAACGAGAACAAGCGACCGGTCGAGTGGTCGACCCTCATGGGTCAGCACCCGGTGACCGCGCAGGAACAGTGGCGCCCGGCCACCATCACCGGCACCTTCGACACGGCTCACGAGCTTCAGGTGCGTTATCGCAGCAATGGCGATGACGAAGGGTCCGAGGTCGTCACCCCCATCGTCACCAAGGATGGTCAGCACGTTCTCATCGATCGCGGCTTCCTCAAGCGATCCTCCACCACCGGTGACAATCAGGCCTTGCCACCAGCGCCTTCTGGAACCGTGACGATCACCGGGCGGGTCAAGGGCAACGAACACGGCAAGCCCACCGCCACCGACCCGGTACGGGGCAAGGTCAGGCTCATCAACTCCGACGCCATCGGCAAGGCGCAGGGGATTACCTACGTCAACGGTTACATCACGGCCACCTCGATGGCCCCGGCCCAGAGCGGTCTGGTTCCCCTGGAACTTCCAGAACTCGATGATGGCCCGCACCTGTCCTATGCCATCCAGTGGTTCTGCTTCACCGCCATCGCGGTGATCGGTCTCTTCGTGCTCATCCGAGGTGATGTCAAGGATCGTCAGAAGCGCCGGGCCAAGGCCAACCGGATCTCGGCGCCCAAGGAGTCCGAGACTACCGAGACGAGGACGACCACCAAGTGACGCCGACCTTGTCCCTGGCCCTGCCGTGGCTGGTGTGCCCGACCTGTCAACGCCGTGGCCACGAAAGACCCATGGATTTCGATGGGAGGTCCCTGCGCTGCGAGGAAGGCCATTGTCTCGACATCGCCAAACAGGGCCATGTGACGATGACGACCTCCCCAGCCGGGGCGAACGCTGACACCTCCGCGATGCTCACGTCACGTCAGCGGGTACTTGACGCCGGTCTCTTCCACGACCTCGACGGGCGTCTCACCGAGATCCTCGCCGAACGCAGGAGCATCGTCGAGGTCGGGGCTGGAACGGGACATCATCTGGCACAGGTCCTCGAAGGTCACGCAACTGCCCACGGTCTGGCCACCGATGTCTCATCAGCAGCCATTCGCAAGGCAGCGAGAGCCCATCCTCGGATGGCAGCTGTCGTCGCCGACACCTGGGCCGGTCTACCGATCCGCACCGGGTGCATGGACGCCGTGTTGTGCGTTTTCGCGCCGCGCAACCGCGACGAGTTCAAGCGCATACTGCGTCCCGACGGCCTCCTCGTCGTCGTCACTCCCCTGCCCGAGCATCTGCACCAGTTGCGCGAGACAACCGGGATGATCGGTATCCAGCCCCACAAGCATGACGAACTCGTGGCCGGTCTGGAATCACAGTTCGAGGTTGCCGGACATGAGGAGATCAGCACCGTCGTCGGCCTCGACGGGCCGACGGCTTCAGACGTCGTCGCGATGGGGCCCAGCGCCCACCACGTCCAGGACATTCATGTGGATGCGGTGGAAGTCACCTCAGCGGTGGAGATCACCACCCTGATCCCGCGCTGATCACGGTCGACGCGTACGACCCTCAGAACTGACGAGGCTCTGCTGCGTGTTCGACCTCGTCGAGTCGACGACGAGCCTTGCGCACCTTGCGGTCGGCCTTCTCGGCCTTGGCACGATGCTTGTTGAGGGTCGCCTTGGCCGCCTTGCGGCGGGACTTCCCGGCTCCCTTGCGACGCAGTTTGCGCAATGCCTTCTCAGCCTTGCGTGCCTTGCGGTCGGCCTTCTCCGCACGGGCCACTGCGGTCTCGACGGCCAGGCGGAGGGCCTCGACGTCGGGCTGATCATCTGCCTGTTCCTGCTGCACGGTCTCACGCTCGGCCTTGGTCTCAGGCGACGCCGGGTCCGCACCACCACGAGGACGAAACTCAACCCCAGCTTCCCGCAAGAGCTTCTGCACCAGTCCGTAGGACCGTCCGGACTCGCGTGCCAGCAACCGGATGGACGCACCTTGGTTGTATCGACCCGCCAATTCCTCGGCCATCGCCTGTCTGGCCTCTCCAACCAGTCTGGGCGCACGTGTGACCATCAACCCTCCTCGACAACGTCCTGTGCGCCCTCATGCTACGGCATGTCATGGTCGTCAGGACTGCAATATCAGGCCAGACTGATGAGCTCGGCGTAGTCAGCGCTCCACATGTCCTCAGTGCCGTCGGGCAACACAAGCACCCGATCAGGGTCGAGGGCATGGACGGCTCCCTCGTCGTGGGTGACGAGAATGATCGCCCCACCGAAGTGGCCAATGGCGTCGAGGACCTGCTCTCGGCTGGCCGGGTCAAGGTTGTTGGTCGGCTCGTCGAGCAGCAGCACATTGGCCGAGGAGACGACGAGGGTGGCCAGGGCAAGACGGGTCTTCTCGCCGCCGGAGAGCACCCCAGCCGGTTTGTGGACGTCGTCGCCAGTGAAGAGGAAGGAGCCCAGCACTTTGCGCATCTCGGTCTCGTCAAGATCAGCCGCTGCGCTGGCCATGTTCTCCAGCACAGTGCGATCCATGTCCAGCAGGTCGTGCTCCTGGGCGAAATAGCCCAGTTTGAGGCCATGCCCGGCGATGACCTCGCCGGTGTCGGGGGTCTCCTTGCCGGCCAGGATCCGAAGCAGGGTTGTCTTTCCGGCACCATTGAGCCCCAGGACGACGACCTGGGATCCCCGGTCAATGGCCAGGTCCACCCCAGTGAAGACCTCCAGGGAACCGTAGGTCTTGGTGAGGTTGCGGGCCATCAGAGGCGTCTTGCCACAGGGGGCCGGGTCGGGGAAGCGGATGGCGGCCACCTTGTCGACAGCTCTCTCTCCCTCTACCCCGGCAAGCAGCTTCTCGGCGCGCCGGGCCATCTGCTGGGCGGCAACGGCCTTCGTCGCCTTGGCATGCAGCTTGTCAGCCTGAACCTGCAGGGCAGCAGCCTTGCGCTCGGCGTTGATCCTCTCCTTGTGACGACGCTTCTCGTCAGCAGCCCGCTGCTCCAGATAGAGCTTCCACCCCATGGAGTAGATGTCGAGGGTGGCGCGGTTGGCGTCGAGGTGGAAGACCTTGTTGACGGTGGCCTCCACCAGACCGGTGTCGTGGGAGATCATGAGAACCCCGCCCGAGTAGGACTGCAGAAAGCTGCGCAGCCAGACGATGGAGTCGGCGTCCAGGTGGTTGGTCGGCTCGTCCAGGAGGAGGGTGTCTGCCCCGGAAAACAGGATGCGCGCCAGCTCGACTCGACGACGCTGACCACCGGAAAGGTTCTTGAGTGGCTGGGACAGCACGCGATCGTCAAGTCCCAGGTTCGACGCGATCCGAGCAGCCTCGGCAGAGGCTCCGTAACCGCCAGCGGCGATGAGACGGTCCTCCGCCTTGGAGTACTTGTCCATCGCGACCGCCCGCTCCTCGTCGGAGCCGTTGGCCATCTGGTGCTCCAGGGTACGCATCCGTTCGAGCATGTGGTCCAGGCCACGGGCCGAGAGGATTCGTGCTCGGGCGATGGTCTCCATGTCAGGATCGCGAGGGTCCTGAGGCAGGTAGCCGAGTTCCCCGGTACGTCTCACCGAACCTGCGGCGGGTAGCCCCTCACCCGCCAGGATGCGGGTCAGGGTCGTCTTGCCGGCACCATTTCGACCCACCAAACCGATCTTGTCCCCAGCGGTGACCTGGAAACTCACTGGGTTGAGCAGGAGTCTGGCTCCGACTCGCACCTCCACATCCTTGACCTGCAGCACCGGCCCATCTTCCCCCGTCCTGACGCCTTGGACCAAATGGAGAGTCTGGAGGAATCAGCGTCCCAAGGTCATGGGGACGTGATCGATACCTGCCTCGTCGAAGTGCGGCCCGGTGACGACGAAACCGAAATCGCCGTACCAGTTCTCCAGGTACGACTGAGCGTGCAAGGTGATCTCCTTGTCGGCGGCGCACGCAAGTTCAAGGGCCAGATCCAGCATGCGCCGGCCAATATGGAGGCCGCGGTGGTCGTCGTCGACGACAACTCGCCCGATGACGATGTGGTCGTCGTCGTCAAGGATGCGCAGGGTTCCAACCGGATGCCCATCGACCGAGGCCCACACCAGGACCGTGGTGGGTTCGAGTTCTCGTCCGTCCAGGTCCGGCTCAGTGCACTGTTGCTCCCCGTTGAACACTGCGCTGCGCAGCCACAGACATTCGTAGAGGGTGGTGGCGTCCATCCGCGTGGCGTGATCGTGATGAAGGGTGACAACGCCTTTTCCAGGGTCTTTCCGGGCGACGTTGGGTTCATTTCCCCGCGCGAAAGGAGACATCATGCCCCACATCTTGACAGAATGTCAGACATGAGTACGCCACGCCGAGCAGCACCAGAGGATGACGACGACCTTGAGGACGTCGTCCGTTCATGGCGCCGGTACCTGATTCTCGTCATCTGCGGTGTTGTCGTCGCCGTGCTTGGATTGGGGATTTTCGGATATCTCGCGTGGTGGTCCCTCTGCGACCAGGCCGCCGACGTGTGCCAGCGTGGTGAGCCCGTCACCTACTGGTGCTCGGTGGTTGCCCTGGGCGTTCTTGGCCTCATCATTGGCGTCCTGACGCAGATCTGGTTGGAGAAACGGTGGTGGCACCTGTTGGCCATCATCATTCCAGCCGCGCTGGTCATCGCTGGCGTCATCTGCTGGTTCGCCGTCTGAGACGGGGCGTCATGGATTTCAAGGACGACGCAGGTATTGATCCCGGTTCCATCGGCTCCCCCGGTGGCGGTGGCGGCGGTGGGCGTGTCGCCATCGGAGGAGGTGCCGGGGTCGTCGTCCTTCTCATTGCGGTTTTGCTGGGCGTCAATCCTGGCGATCTGCTCGGTCAGAACGATCAATCACAAACCACCCCGGCCAACTCGACGACCGCAGTGTCGCGCTGCCGTACCGGAGCCGACGTCAAGAGGGACCCCAACTGCCGCTGGGCGGCCTACGCCACCAGCATCAACCAGTACTGGGAAACCCAGATCGAGGGCTACACCAAGGCCAAGACGACCCCATTCAGCCGTTCGGCGCGCACCGGGTGTGGTCACGCCGACGCCCAGACTGGGCCTTTCTACTGCCCGCCGGACAAAATGGTCTACCTCGACACGAACTTCCTCGGCACCCTGTTGCAGCAGCTTGGTACTCAGTCCTCCACCGCTGCCGAGGCCTACATCATGGCCCACGAGTACGGTCATCACGCCCAGGACCTGCTGGGGACATTGTCCGAGGCTCACGCATCGGGTAACCAGACCGGCCCGAAGTCGGCGTCAGTACGCCTGGAGTTGCAGGCCGACTGCTATGCCGGCACCTATCTCAAGTGGACCTCGAAGAACAAGGCCGACGTCATCGACAATGTCACCCGTGACGACCTGGCCAAGGTCGTCGAGGCCGCTCGAGCAGTCGGTGATGACCACATCCAGCGTCAGTACGGTGGCGGCGTGCAGCCCGACAAGTGGACCCACGGCTCGTCGAGGATGCGAATCCACTGGGCCCAGCGCGGCTTCGACACCGGTGACCCGGCCCAGTGCGACACCTTCTCCACCAATGACCTGGGGTGACGCGTGAGCCGTCGGCTCACACGACCTGACCTACAGCCCCCGACGCGGCGTCTGAATGGATTCAGACGCCGCGTTCGCATCCAGCGAATACAATAGGGACGCACACGGCATCCAATTCAGTGCGTCATCGATGACGCCGGCCGGGGGAGGTTGTTGTGAGCGAGATCCATCGAATTCTGTTCGAGCCGACGACCATCGGCTCCATCCACGTCAAGAACCGCTACGCCATGGGCCCGATGGGCCCACTGGGCATGTCCACCGCTGAGGGCGGCTGGAACCAACGAGGAATCGACTACTACGTCCGGCGAGCTGCCGGCGGTATCGGCCTCATCATCACCGGCGTCTGCCAGGTGACGAACCCGATCGAACACCTGCCCAGCGGCACGTTGCCCAATCCGACACTGTCTCCTGCCTGCTTCCTGCGGACATCACGGGAGATGACGGAACGGGTCCACGCCCATGACTCCCGCATCGTCCTGCAGGTCGGCGCCGGGTTCGGACGAGTCATCATGCCTGTCGTGCTGCGTCCCGGTGAGAAGCCGGCCGCCCCGTCGGAAATCCCCTACATGTGGAATCCGAGGATCACCTGCCGCGAGATCACCAAGGACGAGATCCACCAGATCGTCGCCCAGTTCCGGATCACTGCGAAGGTTGCCTATGAAGCTGGCTTCGACGGCATCCAGGTGCATGCCTGCCATGAGGGCTACCTCATTGACCAGTTCGCCATCGAGAGGTTCAACCACCGCACCGACGAATACGGCGGCTCGCTGGAGAACCGATTGAGGTTCCCGCGCGAGATCGTCGAGGCCATCCACGAGGCGGTCGGGGACGATTTCCCGGTCCAGATCCGCTTCTCGCCGAAGTCCATGATGAAGGACTGGAACGTCGGTGCCCTTCCCGACGAGGAGTTCGAGGAAGTCGGTCGTGACATGCCTGAGGGCATCGAGGCCGCTCGCCTGCTGCACTCCTATGGATACGAGGCCCTCGACATCGACGTCGGCTGCTACGACGCCTGGTTCTGGAACCATCCGCCGATGTACCAGGAGAAGGGGCTCTACCTGCCCTATGCCTCTGAACTCAAGGAGGCTCTGCCGGACATCCCGCTCATCGTCGCAGGGCGGATGGACGATCCTGACCTTGCCGCCAATGCGGTCTCCGACGGGATCGTCGACATGGTGTCCTTGGCCCGACCAACCCTGGCGGACCCGGACATCGTCATCAAGTTGCAGACCGACCATCCGGAACGAGTACGTCCCTGCATCTCCTGCCAGGAGGGCTGCATCGGTCGTATCGGCAAGTTCACCGTGCTGAACTGCTCGGTGAACCCGGAGGCCGGACGCGAGGCCGACACCCATCTGCATCCGGTGTTGCCGCACCACGCCAAGAGGGTGCTCATCATCGGTGCTGGTCTGGCGGGCATGGAGGCAGCGCGAGTCCTCAGCGAACGCGGACATGAGGCCGTCATCGTCGAGGCCAGCGACCACATCGGCGGTGTCGTACTCGCTGGTGGCCAACCCTCCTTCAAGGAGGACGACCTGGCCCTGCTCGACTGGTACCGAACGACCCTGGAGGAGCTGGGCGTGGAGATCCGTCTCAACACCTCGGCAACCGCCGACCTCATCGCGTCCTTCCGGGCCGATCACATCATCCTGGCCACCGGGTCGACACCACGTCGACTCGATCTGGGTGATGACACCACGGTCGTCGACGCCACCGACGCCCTGCTCCATCGTGACTCACTGGGTAAGAGGATCGTCATCATCGGCGGCGGCCTGACGGGTTGCGAGCTGGCTCTGGCAATGCGGGAAGCTGAGGCCGAAGTGACGATCGTCGAGGCCGAACCCGACATTCTCACCCGAAATGCCCCGCTGTGCGCTGCCAATGAAGACATGCTGCGTCGCCTGGTTCCCTTCCGTGGGATCGAGGTGATGGCTGATGCCAAGGCCCTGCACACCACGCCGAAGGGGCTCATGGTCGAGGTCAACGGCCACGAGAAGGAACTGCCCGCCGACTCGGTCGTCGCCGCCATCGGCTACCTGCCCGAGCAGGACCTGCGTGGCGCCGTCGAGGCGACCGGATTGCCGTTCAACATCATCGGGGACGCCCGCAAGCCTGCCAATATCATGTACGCGATCTGGGACGCCTACGAGGTGGCCTCCAGTATTTGAGTGCCCGGGGAGGGGCTGGGTCTTCCCCGGCCCCTCCCGTCAGTCCCCGCGGGCACAGGGGCGTGACGACAGACTCAGACGTTGAAGCCGATCGCCTGGAGCTGCGCCCGGCCATCATCGGTGATGCGCTCCAGACCCCACGGCGGCAGCCACACCCAGTTGATCGTCGCGGACTTGACGATCCCCTCCAGCACCGTCTGGGTGTCGTACTCCAGCCGATCCGTCAGCGGGCAGGTGGGGCTGGTCAGCGTCATGTCGATGGTGACATTGCCCTCGTCGTCGATGTTGACCCCGTAGACGAGGCCGAGGTCAACGACGTTGACCATGAGTTCGGGGTCGATGACGTCCTTCATCGCCTCAATGACGTCGTCGACGGTCGGCATGGCCGTCAGCGTCACTTCCTGGGCGGGCACGGCGTTGTCATCGCTCATCAGCCCTCCTCCTTCGTCTCGTTCTTCTCAGCGATCGCGTCGGCAGTGGCCGGAGCCTTCTCAGTCGCCTTGAGCAGACCGTCCTCCAGTGCTGACCAGCCGAGCATCGCGCACTTGACTCGCGCCATGAGCTTGGCGACTCCCTCGAAGGCAATGGCGTCCTCGTAGGTGTCCTCGTCGAGCTCGATGGTGCCGCGAGAGCGCATCATCTCCTGGAAGCCGCGGTAGAGCTCCTGGGCCTCGTCGATGGTCTTGCCGATGACGAGATCGGTCATGACCGAGGTCGACGCCTGGGAGATGGAGCACCCCAGCGCGTCATAGGACACGTCGGAGATGACGTCGCCATCCAGGTGAACCCGCAGCAGCAACTCGTCGCCACAGGACGGGTTGACCTGGGTCACCTCGGCGTTGTAGTCCTCGCGCAGACCACTGTGGTGCTTCTCCCGGTAGTGATCCAGGATGATCTGCTGATACATCTCCTCGACGTTCATGCGACACCTCCGGCAAAGAAGCTCCGAGCGTACTCGACGGACTCGACGAGCCGATCCACCTCGTCCGCGGTGGAATACAGGTATGACGACGCACGAAGGGACGACTGTATTCCCAGCCGCTCGTGCAACGGCCTGGCACAGTGGTGGCCACCGCGCACCGCGACCCCGTGACCGTCCATGAGGCTCATGGCGTCGTGCGGATGTACTCCCTCGATGGTGAAGGACACCGTGCCGGTACGGGCGGTGGCGTCGATTGGTCCGAGGACGTGCACCCCCTTGACGGTCTGCAGACCCTCGAGCATCCGGGCAGCGAGCTCGTGCTCGTGCTCGGCAATGGCCTCCATCCCGATGCCATCGAGATAGTCAGCGGCCACGCCGAGGGCGGCGAGCTGAGCGATCGGCGGGGTGCCGGCCTCGAAACGATGCGGGGGCTCGGCGTAGGTCGATCCCTCCATGCGCACGACCTCGATCATCTCGCCACCGCCGAGGAAGGGCGGGAGCTCGGCGAGCAAGTCGTAGCGCCCCCAGAGAATGCCAATACCGGTCGGGCCGCACATCTTGTGGCCGGTGAAGGCCACCAGGTCAGCTCCCAGGGCCGACACATCAACAGGCATCTGTGGGACGGCCTGGGATGCGTCGACCACCATGACGGCACCGACGGCATGGGCCTGCTCGGCGATCATCCCGATCGGGTTGATCGTGCCGAGCACGTTGGAGGCCAAGGTCAGGGAGACGACCTTGGTGTGCTCGTTGATGAGGCCCTCCGCCTCGGCCTTCTCGAGGTCGAGACGGCCCTCATCGGTGATGTCGAACCACCGCAGGGTGGCTCCAGTGCGCTGACACACGAGCTGCCATGGCACCAGGTTGGAGTGATGCTCCATCACCGAGATGACGACCTCGTCGCCGGGTCCGAGACGCTCACCCAAGGTGTGGGCACACAGGTTGAGAGCCTCCGAGGCGTTCGACAGGGCCACCACTTCCTCGGGACGAGACGCCCCGAGGAACCGCGCGATGCGTTCACGCCCGCCCTCGTATGCCTGGGTGGACTCCAACCCGAGCTGGTGCATGGCCCGAGCAACGTTGGCGTTGTGTCGGGCGTAGTGCTCACTCAGGGCGTCGATGACGACCTGCGGTTTCTGGGAGGTGTTGGCCGAGTCGAGGTACGTCAGCGGGTACTCCCCCACCCTGGTGGACAGGATGGGGAAATCCTTCCTGATCTTCTCGACGTCGTAGCTCATGATCAGGAGTTGGCCTTGACAGCGGACACGTACTTCTCGTAGCCCTCGGCCTCGAGCTCCTCGCCCAGCTCCGGACCACCGGTGGCGGCCACCCGGCCATCGACGTAGACGTGAACCTGGGTGGGCTTAACGTAACGCAGGATTCGGGTGTAGTGGGTGATGAGCATGAGCCCGTGCTCAGGGTCGGTCATGTACCGGTTGACGGTGTTGGCGACGACCTTGAGGGCATCGATGTCCAGGCCGGAGTCGGTCTCGTCGAGGATCGCGAACCTCGGGTGAAGCAGCTCGAGCTGGGCCATCTCGGAACGCTTCTTCTCACCACCGGAGAATCCCTCGTTGACGGACCGCTCGGCGAAGTCGAGGTCGAGCTCCTGACGGGTCAGGGCCTCATTGACCTCCTTGACCCAGGTGCGCAGCTTCGGGGCCTGACCGTCGGTGGCGGTACGAGCGGTACGCAGGAAGTTGGCGACGGAGACGCCGGGCACCTCGACCGGGTACTGCATCGACAGGAACAGACCGGCGCGGGCACGCTCGTCGACGGTCATCGCCAGCAGGTCCTCACCGTCAAGGGTGACGGAACCACCGGTGACGGTGTACTTGGGGTGACCGGCCAGGGTGTAGGCCAGGGTCGACTTGCCGGAACCGTTGGGGCCCATGATGGCGTGGACCTCTCCGGAGTTGATAGTCAGGTCGACTCCCTTGAGGATCTGCTTGGGACCGGCCTCGGTCTCGACGTCGACGTGAAGGTCATTGATCTGCAGGGTTGCCATGGTGGTTCAGGACTCCTTCGTGATGGGGTTGGCGACGTCGACGAGGACGTCGCCGCCGTCGATGGTCACGGGATAGACGGGAAGCGGCTCGGTGGCCGGAAGGTTGCGGGGTTTGCCGGTGCGCAGGTCGAAGATCGACCCGTGCATGTAGCACTCGAGGCCACAGTCCTCGACGTCACCGTCAGCCATCGGCACCTGAGCATGGGTGCAGATGGCTCCGATGGCGTGGACCTCACCCTCGGTGCGTACCAGGACGATCTCGGTGCCGTCGACCTCGAACTCCTGCGGGGAATCCTCCTCGAGGGCCGAGAAACTGGTGACGACCGGCATCAGTCCTCCTCCACCGTGGTGGAGGCGCCGAGGTTCTCGACGAGCTCGGCCTCGATGCGGGCGACGAGCTCTTCGGAGATCTCTGGCACGCCGATCCTGCGGACGATGTCGGTGAAGAAGCCATGCACGACGAGACGACGGGCCTCGGCCTCCTCGACGCCACGCGACTGCAGGTAGAACAGCTGCTCGGCGTCGAAGCGTCCGGTGGAGGCGGAGTGTCCGGCGCCACGGATATTGCCGGTCTGGATCTCCAGGTTCGGCACGGCGTCGGCACGGCAGCCCTCGGTGAGGACGAGGTTCTTGTTGGACTCGTAGGTCTCGATGTCCTCGGCCACCGGACGGATGAGGACGTCACCGATCCACACCGAGTGCGCGTCCTTGCCCTGCAGACAACCACGGAAGTCCACGTGGGACTCGGTGCTGGGGGCATTGTGGTCGACGAACAGGCGGTGCTCGATGTGCTGGCCGGCATCGGCGAAGTAGACACCGAGCTGGGTCAGGTTGCCACCGGGACCGTTGTAGGAGGCGGTCTGGGAAATGCGCACGGCCTTGCCGCCAAAGCTGGCCTGGGCAGTGCGGACGGTGGCGTCACGACCGATCTCGAAGGAGATCTGGGCACCGTGAATGGCGGTGTCGTCCCACTCCTGGACGAAGAGGACGGTCACCTGGGCACCGTCACCGACGCGGAAGGTCCAGTTCTCACCGAGACGGGCCACACCACGGTGACGAACGATGACGGTGGCCTGGGCATGGTTGCCGATCTCGACGACCACGTTGTGGTGGCAGGAGATCTCGTCGTTGTGACCATTGACGGTGATCTCGACCGGGACCTTGAGCTCGGCCTCGGCCGGGATGACCAGACGATGGTTGACGGCGTGCGGGTCGGCTGCGGCCAGAGCCGACAGACGGTCCTGCGGGGTCTCGGCCAGGCCATTCAGCTCGCTGGCGGCCAGGTCGGTGACGGTGATGCCCTCGGCCCCCCTGACGTCGACGTCGATGACGCCGGCCTCCTGGCTCGACTCGAGAGCGAGCTCGGAGAGGATCGGGGTGAAGGTCTTGATCGGAGTGAACCGCCAGATCTCCTCACGCCCGGTGGGCATGGGGTGATCGGCAACCTCCCACGACGGGGTGGGGTGCAGATGGGATTCGACGTCGTTCTCGATGGCGACGTTGTGGCCCTTTCGGGGCGCGGCGGCTGGTGCGCTCAACGCGGTGTCTCTCTTTCTGGGAAAAGTGGGGTTCGTCGGGGCGAGGTCGAATCAGCCGACCGCACCCTCCATCTGCAGCTCGATGAGCCGATTGAGCTCCAGGGCGTACTCCATCGGCAGCTCCTTGGCAATCGGCTCGATGAATCCGCGCACGATCATGGCCATGGCCTCCTCCTCGGTCAGACCACGCTGCATGAGGTAGAACAGCTGATCCTCGCTGACCTTGGAGACGGTGGCCTCGTGGGCCATGGACACCTCGTCGGTACGGATGTCGTTGTACGGGTAGGTGTCCGAGCGGGAGATGTCGTCGACCAGCAGGGCGTCACAGCGCACTGCCGAGGAGGAGTGGTGAGCGTCCTTGCCGACGGCGACGAGGCCGCGGTAGGCCGAGCGTCCGCCCCCCTGGGAGATCGACTTGGAGACGATCGTCGAGGAGGTGTACGGGGCGTTGTGGACCATCTTGGCGCCGGTGTCCTGGTGCTGTCCCTCGGCTGCGAAGGCGACCGACAGAGCCTCACCCTTGGCGTGCGGGCCCATGAGGTAGCAGGCGGGGTACTTCATGTTGGCCTTGGAACCGATGTTGCCGTCGATCCACTCCATCGTGCCGCCCTCCTCGACGTAGGCACGCTGAGTGACGAGGTTGTACACGTTGTTCGACCAGTTCTGGATGGTCGTGTAACGGCAACGGGCGTTCTTCTTGACGATGATCTCCACGACTGCCGCGTGCAGCGAGTCCGACTTGTAGATCGGGGCGGTGCAGCCCTCGACGTAGTGCACGTAGGCACCCTCGTCGACGATAATCAGGGTCCGCTCGAACTGGCCGAGGTTCTCGGTGTTCATGCGGAAGTATGCCTGCAGCGGGATGGTGCAGTGGACGCCCTTCGGTACGTAGATGAAGGAACCACCGGACCACACCGCCGAGTTCAGCGCGGAGAACTTGTTGTCGCCGAGCGGGACGGCGCTGGCGAAGTGCTCACGGAAGAGCTCGGGCTCCTCCCTGAGGGCGGTGTCGGTGTCGAGGAACAGCACTCCCTGCTTGCCGAGCTCCTCGTTGATCTTGTGATAGACGACCTCGGACTCGTACTGGGCGGCCACACCGGCAACCAGACGATCCTTCTCGGCCTCCGGGATGCCCAGACGGTCGTAGGTGTTCTTGATGTCAGACGGGAGGTCCTCCCAGGACTGGGCCTGACGCTCCTGAGCGCGCACGAAGTACTTGATCTGGTCGAAATCGATCGTGCTGATGTCGACGCCCCAGGTCGGCATCGGCTTACGCTCGAACAATTTGAGGGCCTTGAGACGCATGTCGAGCATCCACTGTGGCTCATGCTTCATGGCCGAGATGCCGCGCACGACATCCTCAGACAGCCCGCGCTGGGAGGCCGCTGCGTAGGCATCGGAATCGTGCCAGCCGTATTTGTAGCCGCTGAGGGCAGCCAGGTGTTCGTCCTGGCTGGCGCCGGTGCCCGGGAGGCTTGTGGGGGTGTCAACCTGGGTCATGAGTGATCCTTTCGGATGGATGGACGCTTGGACGGCTCGGAGAGGGCCCGACGGGTGATCTCGACGTCGACGGGGACATGGGTGGTGCACACCCCGTCACCGTGGGCGATCGTCGCCAACCGCTGGACGTGCGACCCGAGGAGTTCTGAGAACAACTGGGTCTCGACCTCGCACAACTGCGGGAAGACCTTGGCCACCTCGACAACCGGGCAATTGTGCTGGCAGATCTGCTGCCCGGCACCCGCCGGCTGGATGGTGGCGACGTATCCGTCTGCTGACAGGGCCTCGGCCAACAACTGGGCCGGGACTTCGTCAGGACGTTCCTCCCGCAGAGCCCGGTACCGCGCCTCAATGTCATCGACCCGAGCCTTGGCCACCGCGTCGAGGGCCGACGGTCCGGCGGCGTTGGCAAGTTGCCGAAGGGCCGAGATCGCCAGGTCGTCATACGCGGTGTAGTAATCAGCCCTCCCATGATCAGTGAGGAAGAAGACGCGCGAGGGACGGCCTCGCCCCCTGGCCCCGAAGATCCTCTTCTCACGGGAATCGACGAGGCCCTCATTGACGAGGGAACTGAGATGGCGGCGCACTGCCGCTGCTGTCAGACCGAGACGATCAGCCAACTCGCTGGCCGTCGACGGGCCATTGTGCAGGATGGACGACATCACACGATCCCTCGTGGAGCTGTCCATGTTCCCCTGCTTGTGCTCGTGCTTGTGCTCGCCGACGACGTCGCGACCTGCGGCGGCCATCTCGGTGTCGGTCGAATTTTTCACAACTCCATTGTTGCCTAAAGATACTCCGACGCAACTTAGGACACCCTACGTTATCCCGGGGTCACCATGAGCGGGCCGCTCCCCGCCCGCGGCAACCGCACGATCCTGTGGAAAAAGTCACAAACCCGGCCGCGCCACTGGTCAGCGATGAAAAACTTTGCAAGAATTGCAGCAGCTTGCAAGGGAATGACAACGAGATGTCCTCCCGATGCGCAACCCATGCTCGACGATGAGCGTCGAGCTGCCCCGAAAGGTGTGACCCCATGTCCAACATCAGCCGTCGCTCAATGCTTCTTGGAAGCCTCGGCGTTACCGCCGTCGGCGTCCTGTCCGCATGTGGCGCCAATGATGACTCCGCCGAGAAGTCGTCGCCCTCTGCCGCCGGCAAGTCCTCTCCTGCCGCTGCCGCCGGCTCCATCCTCGTGTGGACCGACGCCAACCGTGAGCCCGTCATTCGGAAGGTCGCCGAGCAGTTCAAGAACGACACCGGCGTCACCGTCAACCTGGCCGTCAAGGACTTCGCCAAGATTCCCGACGACTTCATCACTCAGGTTCCGACCGGAAAGGGTCCGGACGCCGCCATCGCAGCCCACGACGGCACCGGCCGCATGGTCCAGAACGGTGTCGTCGCCCCGCTGGAGCTCGGTGACACCTCTGCTTACCAGGATGTCGCCATCCAGGCCTTCACCGTCAACGGCAAGATCTACGGCGTTCCATACGCCACCGAGAACATTGCCCTGGTTCGAAACACCAAGTTCGTCAAGGACGCCCCGAAGACCTTCGACGAGATGATCGAGATGGGCAAGAAGTCCGGTGCGAAGTACCCCTTCCTCGTCGGTCTTGATCCCAAGCAGGCCGATCCGTACCACCTGTACCCGTTCCAAGCTTCCTTCGGCGCCCCCGTCTTCGAACTCAAGGACAACGGCTTCGACGCCAGCAAGGTCACCATGGGCGGTGCCAACGGCGAGAAATTCGCTGCCTGGTTGGCCGAGCAGGGCAAGGCGAAGAACCTCAACCTCAACATTTCCCAGGACATCTCCAAGGACCTGTTCGGTAAGGGACAGGCTGCTTTCATTCTCACCGGGCCGTGGAGCCTCGACGGCTTCAAGAAGGCTGGCATCAAGTACGACATCAGCGAGGTTCCCTCCGCTGGTGACCAGCCCGCCACCCCGTTCGTCGGTGTGCAGGGATTCTGGATGAGCGCCAAGACCAAGAACGCCGTCGCTACCCAGAAGTTCCTTGTCGAGTACGTCGGCAACCCGGACGTGCAGGCCGAGCTGTTCAAGGTCGGCAACCGACCGCCGGCCAACATGCAAGCCTTCGAGAGGGCCAACGCCGACAAGGACGTCGCTGCATTCGGTACCGTCGGCCAGAAGGCCGTCCCAATGCCGAACGTCCCCGCCATGGGCTCGGTGTGGGCTGACTGGGGTGTCGCCGAGGCTCAGATCATCAGCGGCAAGGCCTCTGACTCCAAGGCCACCTGGGACAAGGCCGTCAAATCCATCAACGACAAGATCAAGAAGGGCTGATTTCAGCCTTCAGGTGGGGCGCACGAGGTCGTGCGCCCCACCCCCCCACAACGCCAATGATGGCGTTTCCTCCCTGACCGCATTGAACCGGAGAACCCCACATCATGTCGTCATCGTCAACCACCGATCACGAGGCACGAGAAAAGCGTGTCGCCACAGCCAGCGGCAAATACTCCGGGTCGCTGTGGGCCTGGATCATCAAGATCGCACTTCTGGGCGTCCTCGACGCGATCGCCATCTACGGCGTCATGACCGCCATCGCCCACGGATCGACCTTGATGGCCATCGGCGTCGGTGCCATTGCCGTCATCATCACCCTCATCTACCTGCCGCCCAACCGGATGCTGCCGGCCAAGTACCTTGCTCCGGGCATCGTCTTCATGCTCATCTTCTCGGTGGGCGTGATGGCTTACACGATCTACGTGGGTTTCACAAACTACGGTGACGGGCACAACGGCAGTCGCGACGACGCCGTCGCAGCCATCCAGCGCAACAACCAGGAACGCGTCCCCAACGCCCCGGTCTACGACTCCGCCGTTGCGGAGCAGGACGGTACGCTCGCCCTCATCGTCATCGATCCGCAGACCAAGCAGGTGCGGGCCGGCACCTCCGACCAGGCACTGGAGCCGGTAGAGGGAGCTGAACTCAACTCTCTGGGCAAGATCACATCCCTGCCTGGTTACCGCGTCCTTCCCTTCTCCGAGGTCTCCCAGCGCAGCGATGAGATTTCCAAGCTGCAAGTCCCCGTCTCCAAGGATTCGTCCGCAGGGTTCATTCGCACCACCACCGGCTCCCAGGCTTTCGAGTTCACCTCGACGATGACCTACGACAAGAAGACCGGGACGATGACCGACAAGAAGGGCACCGTCTACAAGGATGACGGTCACGGCAATTTCGTCTCGGCCTCAGGAAAAGCGTTGGAGCCCGGATGGAAGGTCACCGTCGGATTCGAGAACTTCAAGAAGGCTCTCACCGACCAGGACGTCCGCGGGCCGTTCCTACGAGTAACAGCATGGACCTTCGCCTTCGCAGTGCTGTCGGTGCTCACGACTTTCGCCCTCGGTCTGGCCCTTGCCCTGTTGTTCAACGACACGTCCATGAAGGGCCAGAAGCTCTATCGAATCCTCATGCTCCTGCCTTACGCCTTCCCAGGGTTCCTGTCCGCCTTGGTGTGGTCGGGCATGTTCAACCAGGAATTCGGCTTCATCAACCAGGTGCTGTTGGGCGGGGCGTCCATCCCGTGGTTGACGGACCCGTGGATCGCCAAGGCGGCCGTCCTCATCGTCAACCTGTGGCTGGGGTTCCCCTACATGTTCATCGTCTCGACGGGCGCTCTGCAGTCCATCCCGGGAGACATCCTGGAAGCCTCTCGGATCGACGGCGCGAGCGCCTGGCGCACCTTCACGAAGATCAAGCTGCCACTGCTCATGGTGCCGCTGGCACCGCTGCTCATCAGTTCCTTCGCCTTCAACTTCAACAACTTCGTCCTCATCTACATGCTGACCCTCGGTGGCCCCCGATTCACCGACACCAGCCTCGATGTCGGCGCCACCGACATCCTCATCTCGATGGTGTACAAGGTCGCCTTCTCCGGTGCCAGTCGTGACTACGGCCTGGCCAGCGCCTTCTCCGTCATCATCTTCATCATCGTCGGCGTGATCTCCTGGCTCGGATTCCGCCAGACCAAGGACCTTGAGGAGGTCAACTGATGAGCACCGCAACAGTGTCCTCTGCCATCAAGGACGCCAACTGCCGCACGCCGTTCTCCAAGCGACTCAAGTCGCAGTGGTGGCGTCATCTGCTCGGCATCATCGCTGTTGTCTTCGCGGCCTTCCCACTGGTCTACGTGCTCTCGGCGTCCCTGTCGCCAGGCGGCACCCTGACCGGCTCCAACCAGCTGTTCTCGAAGATCGACTTCTCGAACTATTCCAAACTCATGAGCGACCCTGTGCGTCCGTACGGTCGGTGGTACCTCAACACCGTCATCATCGCCGCGGTCACCGCGATCTTCACCGTCTTCCTGGGAGCTCTGGCTGCCTACAGCTTCTCCCGGATGCGCTTCAAGGCGCGTCGCGGTGGTCTGTTGGCTCTCATGCTGGTGCAGATGTTCCCCCAGCTTCTGACGGTGGTGGCCATCTTCCTGCTACTGACATGGCTCGGTGACGTCTACCCGGTGCTGGGCATCGGGTCCCGGCTGGCGCTCATCATGGTGTACCTGGGCGGAGCCCTGGGAGCGAACACCTACCTCATGTACGGCTTCTTCAACACTGTGCCGCAGTCCCTCGACGAGGCTGCCCGGATGGACGGTGCAGGCCATGCCCGCATCTTCTTCACCCTCATCCTGCCGCTGGTGGCCCCGATTCTGGCGGTCGTCGGTCTGCTGAGCTTCATCGGCTCCTTCACCGAATACGTGGTGGCCTCGGTCATTCTTGGTGCCGACCCACATACCTCGACCCTGGCCATCGGTTTGTACCAGTATGTCTCCACTGAGACCAGCTCCAACTGGGGAGTCTTCGCGGCCGGCGCCGTGCTCGCCGCCCTTCCCCCAATGGTGCTGTTCCTCTGGCTGCAGAAGTACATCGTCTCCGGGCTGACCGGTGGGGCGGTGAAGTGACGTGACACACTGCCGGGAGGAGAAGAGATGAGCGGACCAACCCTTGCCGAGATCGCCGACCAGGCAGGTGTCAGCCAGGCCACCGTCTCCCGGGTCCTCAATGACAAGCCCGGGGTCTCAGACTCCACCCGGCAGTGTGTGCTCACCGCCCTCGACGTCCTGGGGTATCAGCGCCCCACCCACCTCAAGCCCGTCACGACGGGGCTCGTCGGACTCATCGTTCCCGAGCTCACCAATCCCGCCTTCGCAAGCTACGCCCAAGCTATTGAGACCCTGCTTTCGCGGAAGGGGTACGCCACCGCCGTATGTACCCAGGCCCCCGGCGGCATGCGCGAGGACGACTACATCCGGGTGCTGCGATCACGTCAGGTCTCGGGAATCATCGTCATGTCAGGGTCGCATGCCGACACCACTGCGGACATGTCCACTTACCACCACCTCGTTGACGTCGGGTTACCGTTGGTGCTTGTCAACGGGTATTCGCCCACCATTGCGACGCCGCAGATCAGTGACGACGACGTGTCCGCCATGGATCAGGCCATCGCCCATCTCGTCAGCCTTGGGCACGAGCACATCGGCCTCGCGGTGGGTCCTCGCAGATACGTCCCGGCACAGCGCAAGGAACAAGGTGTACGCGCGGCCATGGATCGTCGACTCAGCGGGCATGGCAAAGTCACCGTCAGCAACACCGTGTTCTCCGTCGACGGCGGAGCTCATGCGGCTGTCGACCTCCTCGGTCAGGGGGTCAGCGCCATCATCTGTGGCTCCGACCTCATGGCTTTGGGAGCAATCCGGGCCGTCCGCGCACAGGGCCTGTCGGTCCCCCGTGACGTCTCCGTCATCGGTAGCGATGACTCAGCCCTGATGCGGTACACCGATCCCCCGCTCACGAGTCTGCATCAGGACGTCGGGCTCATCTCGACGATGGCGGTGCAATCTCTCATCGGTCTGGTGCGCGGTGACGCGGTTTTCCTCAGAGAGAGACTGGTGCGCCCGGAACTGGTCATACGCGCTACGACGGGGCCCGCCCGAGGCGCATGAGCATCCTGAAAACCCTGAAGTAACGGCGCGAGAGTGAGTCTCACACGATACGGGGCCCAGCTCCGTTGACGCGGAGCCGGGCCACAACCACAGCGAACGGCCAGATCACTTCTCGTCGTGATACGAACACTCGACCAACCGATGCTGGAAAATACGGCCATCCTCAAGGAATAATAGATACACGGCACCGTGAGGGACGTCACAGCTGGATCCCGTCGGGACGGGGACGTCAGCCATAATGGGGTCTTTCTTCATTGAGTCGACGTCAGCCTGAGTGATGGTCTCAAACTGCATAACCTCGCCGTCATCATCTCCACCAATTGCACAGCCCCACGCCTTGTGCCCCTTGAGGGAATCAACATTCGAGGTGGTGAGCTTCTCTGCCCGAGAGGTCATAGAAGAGTCTCGACATGCAGAGCGAGCCGCTGCCGACGAGGTCACCTTGACCTCCGGAGAAGGCGAGGTCTCGCCCTGCTGACCGCCACACCCTGATAAGCCGACGACCCCAACCGCCAAGGCTGACATCAAGGCTACTCTTCTCACCACTTCACCGACCCCTTCCACGCACGAACACCGCTCAGTTGGGTTACATAATAAGTGCAACGATACTGCGTTCCGCGCTTAGCCCTCGAGTGGCCCGTGACGATTCCGGTATAAATCATCTTCCCAGACCCATTGTTGTAATACGCCGGACCCCCAGAATCTCCTCCTCGGAAACCGTTACAGCCATGCGTATTGATCCGACCTTCTTTTTTCGCGAGTTTCGTAATATGCCCAGTCGATACGTTACCAATTTTTACCCTCGCGAAAGTCGACTGAACTACAAACCCGCAAATCTGGCCTGTCGTCCCCCCAGAAGTACATAACTGGTGGCCACCCGACAAAGCACCGAAGTTCGCCCCAGCCCCGTGGTGTCGAGATGAGGACGATGATCCAGAATTATAGACGTCGGCAGAATACGATTTCCCCGATAACATCTTCCAATCACCATATATACTGGCATTTCCTGGGTAGGACGTGGTATACTTATTGCCCACACTTTTCCCCTGTGGGGTATAGTGAGTTCCACCGAGACAATGCCCTGCAGTGAGCATCACATAGCGGCCATTATAATAAACCCTGGACCCCAACGAACACATGAAGCCCTGAGCCCTGATATCTGCCCCAGATGTAAAAGGAGATGCGTCATTTCCACGAGTGGACGCATATCCACTCTCGATATTGTTTCCAACATATACCACAGGGACGACGGCATGTGAGCCTACCGCTCGATCAGATGGAATACGCACCTGTTTCAAATCACCCGTCGGCGCGCCCGTCTCGACGAGAACCCTTCCCCTTTCAGGATCAGGCTCAGTAGACAGGGTCGGCGACAAATCCTTCCGCATAACCTCATCTTGAGCTGCTTCCAGATCTAATGACGAGAACGGAACCTCAACGAAATAAATAGGAATAGTAGGGTGCTTTTGTTTAACCGGATCAGCCAATGAAATACTCGAAGAATTCTTGACGTAGACCCTCAAACCAGAATAGTCACGACAAAACTCAACCCCACCCCACACATCGCGATGCTGACTAAAAATACTCGCCAATTCCTCATCAGCGTGATTGGCTTCCTTGGAGGATGAACCATCCCAGGAAGCATCCCCATCCGCAGACCGAGGACTCTCACATATGGCACGAGGCGATTCTCCCCGCTCCGGTAATGCTTGGGATACCTCTGCCTGAAGTGCCCCACAGCAGAGAGCTCCACCTAGAGCCAAGGCCAACAACGAATTCTTTTTCACGTCCATCACCTTCCCACCGCTCACAATGTCATGCATACAGTTGGCGTAACCGTGTGCGACGTGGGGTAGCCTCACTGCCTCCCCCACGTCGCACACGCAAGTTTACCCACCCGGGCGCACAACCCGACGAGACTCACATCACCAGATTCCTTCCACTGCCACACTCGCCGGCCTCTCTTGCTATTGCTCACGTCGTTACAGGAACTACACGTACTTGCAAGAGGACGGCAACGGCACTCCCCCTCGCGAGTTCCCCCTCGACGACGAGGTCAAGTGGATGCACGAAAACCCGATCCTTGCCTTCATGGAGATTCCGAATAACTGCGACCCGGATGACGGCACCGTCCAGCTGCTGACCAACCACCGTCGGACCTGCCAACATCGCATCGTGACCTGCACGTTCAACGACAGGTTCTGAGCACCCATTCCGGGACATGCCGAGACGCGCTGAACCCATGAGCGATACCGGCCCGACACGGTGACATTCTGCACATCTCGACGCCAACTGCTGACAATACGACCACCACGTCATACGGTTGGAAGCAAGGCCTGCACTCACGCAGGTGCACGAGAATTCTCAGGGAAGAGACAGGATCGTGAACACGATTGACAAGGGGGTCTCCCCCATGAAGCGCCTACTAGGCTGCACACTGCCCGTACTTCTCACCACCCTCGCCCTGGCCGGATGTGGCTCAAGCGGCGGGGAACCGAGGGGAGGAGGAGGCGGTGAGGCCAATCTGAAACTGCCTCCCCTCAATGAGCAGGTCGGAAACATCTCCGGAACCGCGCTGCTGTGGATCGGACTGATGATCTGCCTGTTCGGCCTGGTGTTCGGTCTGGTGACGTACTCCAAGCTGCAGAAGCTGCCCGTTCACGAGGCGATGCACGAGGTTTCCGAGCTGATCTACGAAACCTGCAAGACCTACCTCAAACAGCAGGCCAAGTTCCTCATGCTGCTGTGGGCCTTCATCGCGGCAGTTATCGTCGTGTACTTCCTGTTCCTGGAACATATGGGCGCCAAGGTGCTCATCATCCTGCTGTTCAGCCTCATCGGCATGGCAGGATCGTTCGGAGTCGCCTGGTACGGCATTCGCGTCAACACCTTTGCCAATTCCCGTACTGCCCACGCCTCGCTGCGTGGCTCCCCATGGGAAACCTTCGACATCCCGATGCGCTCCGGCATGAGCATCGGCATGGTCCTCATCAGCGTCGAGCTGACCCTCATGCTCTTCATCATGCTGGTGCTGCCCGGTGATCTCGCTGGTCCGTGCTTCATCGGATTCGCCATCGGCGAGTCCCTCGGCGCGGCCTGCCTGCGTATCGCTGGCGGTATTTTCACCAAGATCGCCGACGTCGGCGCCGACCTCATGAAGATCGCCTTCCACATCAAGGAGGACGACGCCCGTAACCCCGGCGTTATTGCTGACTGCACCGGTGACAACGCGGGTGACTCGGTTGGCCCCTCCGCTGACGGATTCGAGACCTACGGCGTCACCGGCGTCGCCCTCATCACCTTCGTACTGGGAGCCGTCCCGGACCAGACCGAGCAAGTTCAGTTGCTGGTGTGGATCTTCGTGGTTCGCGTCGTCATGCTGATTGCCTCCTTCGTGTCGTACCTCATCAACAACGCGGTCGCCAAGGCGCGTTACGGCAAGGTCACCGAGATGGACTTCGAGAAGCCGCTGAGCTCCTTGGTCTGGATCACCTCGGTCATGTCGATCCTGCTGACCGTCCTCACCACCTGGTGGATGCTCGGCTCGATGGGCGACGGGACGATGTGGTGGAAGTTGTCCATCATTATTTCCTGCGGCACCCTGGCCGGCGCCCTCATCCCAGAGCTCGTCAAGGCCTTCACCTCGACGAATTCCCGTCACGTGCGTGAGGTCGTCACGAGTGCGCGCGAAGGCGGCGCCTCCCTGGACATCCTGTCCGGTCTGGTTGCCGGTAACTTCTCCGGATTCTGGCTGGGCATCATCATCGTCGCTCTCATGGGTGTCTCCTTCCTCGTCTCCGGCACCGGATCCGGTCTGGGCGACATGGGAGCCATGAGCGAGGTCAAGTGGGCTGTCTTCGCCTTCGGCTTGGTGGCCTTCGGCTTCCTTGGCATGGGCGCGGTGACGATCGCCGTCGACTCCTACGGCCCGGTCACTGACAACGCCCAGAGCGTCTACGAGTTGTCGACCATCGAGGAGATCCCGAACGTCTCCGAGGACATCGAGAAGCAGTACGGATTCACCCCCAGGTGGGATGTCGCCAAGCACATCTTGGAGGCTCAGGACGGCGCTGGCAACACCTTCAAGGCCACGGCCAAGCCGGTTCTCATCGGTACCGCCGTCGTTGGCGCCACCACGATGATCTTCTCGATCATCATGATGCTGACCGACGGTCTGTCGAATGCTGCTGAGGTCAACAAGCTCGGTCTGACCCACGCTCCGTTCCTGCTCGGCATGATCGCCGGCGGTGCCATCATCTACTGGTTCTCCGGAGCCTCGATGCAGGCCGTGACGACCGGCGCCTACCGAGCCGTTGAATTCATCAAGAACAACATGCAACTCGATGAGAACGCCACGAAGGCCTCCACCGAGGATTCCAAGAAGGTCGTCCAGATCTGCACCGAGTACGCCCAGAAGGGCATGCTCAACATCTTCCTGGGCGTATTCTTCGCAGCCTTGGGATTCGCCTTCGTCGATCCGTACTTCTTCATCGGGTATCTGATCTCGATCGCTATCTTCGGCCTGTACCAAGCCATCTTCATGGCCAACGCAGGCGGTGCTTGGGACAACGCGAAGAAGATCGTCGAGGTTGACCTGGACGCCAAGGGCACCGAGTTGCATGATGCCTCCGTGGTTGGTGACACCGTCGGTGACCCGTTCAAGGACACCTCCTCGGTGGCCCTGAACCCGGTCATCAAGTTCACAACCCTTTTCGGTCTGCTGGCCGTCGAGCTGGCAGTGTCGATCGGTGCCGGACCGCTCACCTACATCCTCGCTGCGGTGTTCTTCCTCGTCGCCTGCTTCTTCGTCTACCGCTCCTTCTACGGCATGCGGATTGACTCAGCTGGCGGCAACGACGAGTACGGCGCCGTCGCCAAGGAGGCTGGCAGCGGGCTGTGACTGGTGGAAGGGTTCTACACTGGCCGTCGTGCCAGGAACCCCTTTGACCCCGAGTGGTGACCCTCACGCTCCGAGAGAAGCTCTGCTTCTCGAGGACGTGAGGGTCACCTTTGGTCGTGTCACGGCCCTCGACGGGCTGAGTCTGTCCGCCGCCACCGGCGCCATCACCGCTGTGCTGGGCCCCAATGGTGCGGGCAAGACGACGATGATGCGCTGCTGCACCTCTCTCGTCTCACCCGACTCCGGGCGTATCGACGTCCTCGGCCATGCCCCGGGCAGCCCTGAAGCCACCGCCGCCACTGGTCTCATGCCGCAAAGCGCGGGCGCCTGGAGCGGTATTCGGGCCGGTGAGCTGCTGCAGTACATGGCAGGCCTGCACGCCAACCCCATCGACCCAGATCTCCTCATCGACGCCCTGGCGATCACGCCCTTCGTACGCACCACATACCGACGTCTCTCCGGTGGTCAGCAGCAGGCGGTCAACCTCGCTGCCGCCCTGATAGGACGTCCCCAGCTGGTCTTCCTCGATGAACCGACGTCGGGAATGGATCCCCATGCGCGTCACCACACCTGGGACATCATCGAGCAGATGCGACACGACGGGGTCTCCGTCGTCCTGACCACCCACGCCATGGACGAGGCCCAGCGACTGGCCGACCACGTCTGGATCGTCGACCAAGGAAAGGTCGCCGTCCACGGGACCGTGCCGGAACTCACCGCCGAGGCGAGTCTGGAAGACGTGTTCCTGACACACACCAGTGACCGCGCGGCGGGGAGGAACTGACGTGACGACACTAGACCTTCACCCCGCACCGCAAGCGGCACCGGCGGCTGCGCGAATCCGCAATCATGCCCGTACCGAGATTCGTCTCGTGATGCGCAATGGTGAACAGCTGCTGCTGGCCCTCGTCATCCCCATCGGGATCCTCGTCGCCGGACGATTCCTCGGCGACCGAGTCGGACTGACGATGGACCTCCTGGCCCCATCGATCCTGGCACTGGCCATCTGGTCAACCTGCTTCACGTCCCAAGCCATCATGACCGGGTTCGAACGCAGATACGGAGTGATGGAACGTCTGTCCGCCACTCCCCTTGGACGATCGGGCCTGCTGGCCGGCAAGGCGATGTCCTACTCTGTCATCAGCCTTGCCCAGGTGGTCCTCCTCGTCATCGTCTCCTTGATCCTGGGATGGCGTCCCCACGGTTCGGCCTTGGCCTGGCTGCCAGCCCTCGTGAGCGTCGTCCTTGCCATGTCGGCATTCAGTTTCTTGGCCCTGGCGATGGCTGGTTCCCTCAAGGCCGAGGTCACTCTCGGGCTGGCCAATTTGGTGTACATCGTTGGCCTGGTCGCCGGTGCCATCCTGTGGCCGTTCGCTGACTACCCGGAGGCCATTCGTCCCGTCATCGCCGTCCTCCCGACGACCGCGCTCGGGGAATCCCTGCGAGCCTGGGGCGTCGGACAGACTCTCTGGTGGCCATTGGCAAGTCTGCTGATCTGGGCGCTTCTGCTCGGACTACTGGCACGAAAGGTGTTCAAGTGGATCTCATGACCTCCCGAGATCGCCGTTTGTACGGCTGGTGCATCGCCGCTCTCATCACCAACATGGGCATCATCGTCACCGGTGCGGTGGTGCGCCTGACCGGTTCTGGACTGGGGTGCAACACGTGGCCGCATTGCACCGCCGGGACGTTCACGCCCCACGAGGAGATGGGGATCCACTCCTACGTCGAATTCGGCAACCGCCTGCTGACCTTCGTCCTCGTCGCGGTGGCGATCGGCCTGCTCGTCCGCTGCTACCGAGTCCATGTCACGGCCCAGCTCATGGCTTTGGCGTGGATCAACCTCGTGTCCATCGCTCTGCAGGCGGTCATTGGCGGGATCTCGGTGCTGCTCGAGCTCAACCCGTTTGTCGTAGCCCTGCACCTCTTGCTGTCAGTGGCGATCATCCTTGTCGACGTCAAGATGATCTGGTTGGCCGGTCCTCATTCGAGCGAGGCCGTCGACGGGCTGACGATGGGGCTGGTGCGAGCCACCGTGGCGACGATGTGCGTCGTGATGTGGCTGGGAACAGTGGTAACCGGATCTGGTCCCAACGCCGGAGACTCAGGCTCGGCACGAACCGGGTTCGACATTCAGACCGTCGCTCGTCTGCATGGCATCTCAGTGTGGATCACCGTCGCCCTGACGATCGCATGCCTGGCCATTGCCACCACCCGCGGGCTGGCCATGATGCGCCGCTGGAGCATTGTCTTGATGGCCGTCGAGGTCTACCAGGCCATCGTCGGATACTCCCAGTACTTCACCCACCTCAGCCCATGGCTGGTGATCTGGCACATGGTGGGCGTCGCGCTCTCAGCGGCGGCGGTTGGAGCCTTGTGGTGCAGCGTGCGTCCCACTCCTTCACCGGTGCTCAACCGGAAGTCCTGACGACCTTCCTCACGACGGCGGGCGGGCCAGGGAATCGTTCCCTGGCCCGCCCGCCATGTCGTCTGTGCCCGTCGAACGACCAAGCGTGCTCGGCGTCAGTCCTTCTGCACGCGGCCACCACTGCGCGGCCTCGTGGGCATCAGCGTGGGATCGTAATCCAGGTCGCCCGGATCGATGTTGATTCCCGGCTGGCACAGGGCCGAGACGGTGGCAGCCAGCTCCGTGACAGCGACCTTCTCCCCTGGGCAGCGGTGACCGGTGGCGACGTCTCCACCACCCTGCGGGATGAAGGCCTTGATGGCCTCGGCGTCCTCGACACCCAGGAAACGCTCCGGCTTGAAGCGCAGCGGCTCCTCCCACTCGTTCGGGTCGGTGTTCGTGCCGAGTATGTCGATGATGACTCGCTGACCTTCCTTGATCTGGTGGCCTTCCCACTCAAAGTCCTCGCGGGCGAAGGCCGGCAGCATCGGCACGAAGGGGCTGAGACGGCGTACTTCTTGAGCGAAGGCAATGGCGTGCTCGTTGTCCACGAGAGTTCCCGAGGTCTCCACCTCGCGAGCAATGTCCTCGCGGTACTGGGGGTAGAGGACGAGGAACCGGGCGGCGAAGGCGGCAAACCGGCTCACGGCGATCGCGGGACGGGTGGAGTTCTGCAGCTCGATTCCGGCCAGCTTGGCGTCGAGGAGTTTGCCGTCCGTGCCGCGGTAGCGAGCCCACTCGCACAAGGCCGAACCCTCGGGCGCGTTGATCTGGCCGCTGCGCTGCTTCTCAATGAGACCGGCAGCCCACTTGTCACAACGAGCACGGTTCACCCAGGCCAGCGTGTGTCCGACAGGCATGTGACCGAATCCCTCGACGATCTGACCGAGGCGCTTGGCCCACGGATCGAGGTCGACGTCGCTGCCGGGAACTCCGGCCCACTTGAGGACGGCGCGACCGTAGGCCACCACGGTGTCGTCGTAGACGTTGCCCTCACGACGGCCCCAGGTCTCAACCATCTTGCGCATCTCGTCCTCGATGAGTGGCTTGAATCGCTCGATCTGAGCATCGTCGTAGACCACCTTGACGAAGTTGGCCTTGCGGGCCAGATGCACGTCGTCGTCGGTGCCGTGAACAGCTCCAGCTCCAAAGAGCGGGCCGCGCACGGGAAGAGGCATGGCCTCCTCGCGCATCATGCGCTTGGTGTTGTAAAAGAGGTCAACCCCCTTGCTGCCACGGACCAAGGTGGCCGGCTTGCCCATGAAGGTGAAATCAATGGGGCATCCGTCCCCGGCCTTACGGCCCTTCGACGCCCGCAGCCTCTCCTGGAACAAGTAGCCGTCGGCAAGCAGCTTGGCCGCCTGGTCGACCTTCGTACCCAGAGTCGATCGAATAGTTGACATGGTGGGCATAAATACTCCTCGGGTCGCGTGTTCACGTGGTGTCACAGCCACCTTGTTTCCAGCGACGTTACCGGACGCAGCGGTACGAGGGTGCCGAAATACGCTCCTCTCGATGAGGGCCAGAGGCAAGGTCCGACCCGGGGCGGACGCTGGTGACTGGTCACACTCCGACGTTGGGCAGAGCAGTGGGATGCACGTGCGGTCGCTCACCGAGATCGTCGGCGTCCTCTGCGTCTTCGGGTTCCGGGCAGACGGAATCCAGCCAACCAGTCGTCAGCGTGGCGAAGTGGATGCCGTTGCGCTCCCACGCCACTCCGAGGCGTCCGTCGGCCTGCACCACAACGGTCGTGTATCCGACTTCACCGGGCATGTAGAGCTGATGAGTGGGCCAGGTTCGTCCGTCATCGCAGGAGACGGAGAGGGTGGCGTCCACCCGGTCAGTGGCGTGACACGAATTCGTGAAGAGCAGAACGCGAGCTCGAGCGCAACCTTCGTGGACGTTCGGGAAAGCACGAAAGATCTGGCCATTGTTGGTGGGATCCACGAGGTCATCGACCAGGGACACCACTCCCCACGTTTCCCCACCATCATGGGAATAAGCCACCTTGCGGTGTCCGGAACGATTGGCGTCGCGCGAATTGAGCATGAGAATTCCGTCGGAAAGCTCGACGACCTTGTTCTCATCCATCATCTGGCCCACGGGTTCCCCGGCCTGCCACGTGACCCCGTGATCGTCGGAGTAAATGGACTGAGCCTGCTGTCCTGCGGCATTGCGCACTGTCATCTGCGCGACGAGGCGTCCCTGGTAACGGCCGTGGAGGATGGCGATCCCCTGTCCTGACGCGACGAACCGGCTCGTCGTGGTCGAGTCGGTTGTGATCTCGTCGGTGATGTCGCGATGGGTCCACGTGTGGCCGTTGTCGCGTGAGGTCGACACCTCGACGTGGAGGACGTTGCGGTCGGTTGGGTCGGCCCCTGCCTGCGAGTCGCCGAATCCCCTGTCGTACGAGATGACGTGAAAGTTGTGGATTTCGGCAGTGGCGTTGTCGACGAGGTAACACGGATCGGAATATCCCACCTTGGCAGATCCGGGAACTCCGCCATGAATGACGGTTTCAGACTCCCATGAACGGCCGTTGTCACGCGAACGCCTCTGCACGACCGAATTAGGGTTGGGCGCGTCGTCCGCGCTGTCAGGACGACGGTCGAAAGCGATCAGCAAGTCACCGTTCGGTGCGCAGGCTAGGGCCGGAATCCGGTGGAACAGACCACCACCGTTGGCAGCGATGTCGACGGTCGGCCCCATGGTCATCTCGGCAGGACCCGCGACGATCAGGTCAGGGGGAAGCGTTGGCATGGCCGTTGGCCACACGTGCTCGGTCCGGGTGGGTAACACCCTGCGAGCGATCCTCACGAAAACTCCTGTATTCATCGATGGCCTCGCCGGGTCGTGGCTAGCCGACGCCACTGACCGTCACAGATGGATGAGCGGATCGATCGCGATGGCCAGGAAGAGCAGGGACAGATAGGTGTTCGACCAGTGGAACAGGCGCATCGGCTTCAACAGAGCGTCACGTAGACCAGCGTTGGCACGCCGCAGTAGCTGGATGGCCTCGAGGATGAAGACCGCACCTGCGAGTACTGCGACGCCGCCGTAGACCCACCCCATCTGGGCCACCGGCCACAACACCAGGGAAATCGCAACGGTGGCGACGGTGTAGACGAGAACCTGGATGGCGACCGCTGGTGCCCCCTTGACCACCGGGAGCATCGGCACACCGGCGGCCTGGTAGTCCTCACGGTAGCGGAAGGACAATGCCCAAGTATGCGGCGGGGTCCAGAAGAAGACGACGAGGAAGAGAACGAGGGGCTCCCAGCCGACACGTCCGGTGACGGCTGTCCAGCCGATGAGGGGCGGGAAGCATCCAGCGATACCACCCCAGATCGTGTTCTGCCAGGTACGACGCTTGAGGAGCATCGAGTAGACGAAGACGTAGAAAAGGTTGGCAACCAGAGCCAGGACGGCCGACAACCAGTTCGTACCGAATCCCAACACGAGGGTGGCCACGACACCGAGGACCACTCCGTAGATCAAGGCACTCCGACGCGGCACCTGATGGCGCGGCAGGGGGCGACGCCGAGTCCGGCGCATCTTCTCGTCGATGTCGGCGTCAATGACGCAGTTGAAGACGTTTGCGCTCGCCGCAGCAAGCAAACCACCAAGCATCGTCGCGACAGCCAGCCCGAGCTTGGGCAACCCGTGGGACGCCAGGAACATCACTGGCAGGGTCGTCACCAGAAGCAGCTCAATGATGCGCGGCTTGGTCAAGGAAATGTAAGCACCCACGACGTCGCGGGCCGACAGTCGGGTACGTTCCTGCGTCTGCTCCACCTTCGTCTCGACAGGGTCGGGACGCTGCGAGGCTGGCGCCGTCGCCACGTGCGTCGTCTGGTTGCTCACGGTGTCCTTCGAAATCGGAAGATGTGCTGAGACCGCCTCTGGGCGTGGTACACCCGTGAGACAGGGTGTGCCGCGAAAGGTCGTCCTCACGATTTTAGGCTTTCCTGCCCAGGATGTCCTCATCGTCGAGTGCGGCAACGGGACATATCCGTCCTCCTGTCGCTGAACACGGTAACCAGCCGAACAGCTCGACCGACTACCGTTGGGCTGGTAGAACCTCAGTTCCGCATCATGACAACCGGTTTCGGAAGGACGGGTGAGGTGGCGGGTCGAGACGCTTCAGGAAGCGCCACCAGGGCGACCAGTAGGCTGCGCGGCGATCGCATCAATCCGTTACGCGATCCAGCCGACCGCAGGCTGCCCCGCGTGGCGGGCCCGTGCGTCCTGGTGATGTTCGGTGTCACCGGCGACCTCTCACGCAAGAAGCTCATGCCGGCCGTGTACGACCTGGCCAACCGCGGCCTGCTGCCACCAGGGTTCGGGCTGGTGGGATTCGCCCGACGCGACTGGAAGGACGAGGACTTCGCCAAGGTCGTTCATGACGCGGTGGCCGAGCACGCTCGTACCCCCTTCCGCGAGGAGGTGTGGGAACAACTGCTCGAGGGAATCCGGTTCGTTCGCGGCGAATTCGACGACAACCAAGCCTTCGAGCGACTGGCAGGAACGATCCGCGAGCTCGACGAGGAACGCGGAACGGGCGGCAACCATGCCTTCTACCTGTCGATCCCGCCGAAGTCCTTCGAGTCCGTGGTGAGCCAGCTCAAGCGCCACGGCATGACCGGCTACGACTCCTCCCACTGGAGCAGGGTCGTCATCGAGAAGCCCTTCGGCCATGACCTGGAAAGCGCGCGAGATCTCGACGAGATCGTCGGGAGCGCGTTCAGCCCGGAGTCGATCTTCCGCATCGACCATTATTTGGGCAAGGAAACCGTCCAGAACATCATGGCGTTCCGGTTCGCCAACCAGATTTTCGAGCCCATCTGGAACAACCATTACGTCTCCCATGTCCAGATCACCATGGCTGAGGACATCGGCATTGCGGGGCGAGCGGGGTACTACGACGGCATCGGGGCTGCCCGTGACGTCATCCAGAACCACCTGCTACAGCTCATGGCCCTGACCGCCATGGAGGAGCCGACGAGCTTCGACGCCGAGCAGCTGTGTGCCGAGAAGACCAAGGTTCTGGCCGCCATCCAACCCCCTGAGGACATGGCCACCCAGACCTGCCGCGGGCAGTACGTTGCCGGTAGTCAGGGAGGAGAACGGGTACGCGGATACCTCGAGGAGGACGGCGTCGATCCGCACTCCCGTACCGAGACCTACGCAGCCGTCCGGCTGACCATCGACAACCGTCGGTGGGCAGGAGTGCCGTTCTACCTGCGCACCGCCAAGCGGATGCCGAGACGGGTCACCGAGGTGGCCCTCAACCTGCAACGAGCCCCACACCTGCCGTTCTCCGACACTGCGGCCCTGGGCACCAACGCCGTCGTCCTGCGAATTCAGCCCGATGAAGGAGTCACCCTGCGCTTCGGCGCCAAGGTGCCGAGCACCCAGATGGAGATCCGCGACGTCACGATGGACTTCGCCTACGGATCTTCCTTCACGGAGGCAAGCCCAGAGGCTTACGAACGGCTCATCCTCGACGTCCTGCTGGGCGATCCGCCGCTGTTCCCCCAGCACGAGGAGGTCGAATTGGCGTGGAAGATCCTCGATCCGGTGCTCGACTTCTGGACAGAGTCCGACACTCCCCCGTGCGACTATCCGTCCGGCAGCTGGGGTCCGTCCGAGGCTGACGAGATGATCGCCCGGGGCGGCTTCGCCTGGCGCAGACCCTGAGGAGGAGACATGATCGTCACACTCAACGACACCACCGCGTCGAAGATCGGCGCCGCCATCGTGGAGGCCCGTCGCACCGTCGGGTCCGGTTCCGGATTGGTTCACACCCTCATCTGTGTCTGCGATTCCTCCGACTTCGACGCCGCTTTCGATGCTGCCCGAGACGCTGCTCGTCAGCACCCGTCGCGTCTTCTCATGGTGGTCACGACCCGTTCCCGCAAGGACAAGCTCGACGCCGAGGTACACGCTGGCGAGGGAACTCCCGGAGAGGTCATCGTGCTGCGGTTCTCCGGAGCCATGGCCAAGCGACCGGCCTCGGTCATCCTTCCGCTGCTACTACCGGACTCCCCCGTCATCGCTTGGTGGCCCTTCTCGGGTCCCGACGATCTCGCCGCTGATCCCGTCGGAGCCCTGGCTGACCGCCGCATCACTGATTCGGCCGCTGACAAGGATCCCTGCAGGACGTTGGCACGACGTGCCGCCCATCTGTCGCCAGGCGACTCTGACCTCTGCTGGCCTCGCACCACGGGATGGCGAGCGCTGGCTTCCGCTGCTCTGGATCAGCATCCCGCCACCGTCAGGGCTGCCCGGGTGGAATCGGCCGCCGGCAACGCACCGGCCATGCTGCTGGCAGCCTGGTTGGGGCTCCAGCTCGGTGTTCCGGTGGAGAGGGTGTCCACGGATGCCCCCGGAATCTCGGCCATCGTCATGTCGACATCCGGCGGCGACATCGAGATTCGACGCCGCAGCGGTCGGTATGCCGTCTACCGGATTCCGGGTGAACCTGCTCGTGGTGTGGCCCTGGACCGCCGTGAGGTTCAGATGCTCATCGGCGAGGAGCTTCGCCGCCTGGATTCCGATGAGGTCTTCACCGCTGTCATGGCCGAGATTCACGACGGAGCTGGCCGTGTCTCGTCGACGAGTGATGGGGATGAATGATGACGAACCGACGACTCATGCGATACCGATCCGCCCAAGGACTGGCTGAAGGCGTTGCCCACCGTCTCGTCCAGACCATCGTCAAGGTGCAGGCCGACCAGGAACGCATCGACCTGTGTCTGACTGGGGGGCGGATCGCCAATACCGTCTATGCCGCGATGGGTGACGTTCCCGAGTGCACCCAGATCCGTCCGGACCAGTTGCACGTGTGGTGGGGTGACGATCGGTTCATCCCCACCGGCCACCCCGACCGTAACTCCCTGCAGGCCCTGCCTCTGCTGTCGGCCGCCATCCGGCTGGACCCCTCGAAGACCCACGTCATGCCGGCCGCCGATGGCAAGGCCGATCCCGACGAGGCCGCCTACTCCTACGCCCAGGAACTCAGCGACGTGGTCTTCGACATCTGTCTGCTCGGAATGGGCCCGGACGGCCACGTCGCATCACTCTTCCCGGGCCATCCTTCCTTCAATCCCACGACGACCGCACTGGCTGTCGGCGTCACGGATGCTCCGAAGCCCCCGCCGGACCGTCTCTCGGTGACGATGCCGGTCATCAATCGGTCGAAGCGGGTGTGGTTCCTCGTCAGCGGGTCGGAGAAGGCAGACGCCGTCGAGAAGGTCTTCGCCGGGGATGACTCCCTGCCGGCCACCTGGGCCAACGGCACGATCGAGACGAGTTGGATGGTCGACCACGACGCCTCGATCGGGTTGCCGCGGTACAACTGCTCGCTCTGACGCCGACGCCCACCTGGCTGGCCCCGCCCGGGGACGATCCCGACAGCCGCTGGGAGCGGTGGCTACCATCAAGGGTGTCAGCTGGCCATGTGTGAGAGGATCCCCGGACCGATGACGAACAAGAAGACCCCGACAAGTACTTCGAGACGCGCTGCGCTGCGAGCCCAGCAGGAAGCTCAGGCAGCTGCCCAGAAGCGTCGACGGATCATCGCCGTCATCGTCGGGGTCGTCGTGGCAGCCATCATTCTCGCCGTCATCCTCGGCATCAACCACAAGTCCGACGGCAGCGCCTCGTCAACACAGATCACCCCACCCTCGGCCACCAAGACCGGCGTGTACACCCTCAACCCGGACAAGGTGAAGAAGGACGCTCCCACCGTGACGGTCTACCAAGATTACCAGTGCCCCAAATGCAAGGCCGTTGAGGACGCGTTGGGCAAGCAGCTCAACGAGCTGTCCACCAGGGGAGAGATCAGGCTCCAATACCACACCATGACCTTCCTCGACCAGAGAATCGAGGGTGAGAACTCTCAGCGCGCTGCGATGGCAGCCGCCGCAGCAGACGTCGTCGGTAAGTACGAGGCCTACCACGATGCCGTCTACTCCCATCAGCCCAAGGAGGAGGGCGCCGGCTACACAGACGACCAGTTGCGCAAGGAATTCGCCTCCGAGGCCGGAATCACCGGTGCGAACCTCACCCGGTTCCAGCACATCTATGACACCCGTCAGACCGAACAATTCGTCAACGAGGCCAATGACAAGGGCCTTCACAAGATGCAAGACCTCGATGTTCCTGGAACTCCAGCCTTCGCGGTTAACGACAAGCTGTGGGAGGGGTGGGAGCAGCTCGGCAACAACCCCACTCCCGACGAGCTCCTCAAGGCCATCGACGCGGCCAAGTGACCTTCGGTACCAATGCGGACATCTGATCGCCCACGCCGACGGCAATTCGCCGTCCGCAGGGCGGATGACCCACAGATCGCGGCCAGGGAACCCAACTAGGATGGCAGCCATGGACTCTCAGCCGTCGTCGCGATCCGCCAAGGTCCGTGACTGGGTGGGCTTTCTGGCCCGGATCATCCTCGGTGGCACTCTTCTGGTCGCAGGGATCATCAAGGCGACCGACATCGACTCGACCATCTGGTCAGTTCGCACGTACCAGATCGTTCCGTGGGACTTCGCCCCCGTCGTGGGCTGGGCGATGCCGGTCCTCGAGATCATCGTCGGACTGATGCTCGTGTTCGGCATTGCGACGCGGTGGTCCGGGCTGCTCGGGACCCTGGCCATGGTCGTCTTCATCATCGGTATCTCGTCGGTGTGGGCTCGCCACATCTCCCTGGACTGCGGTTGCTTCGGAAACGGTGGGCCCGTCGAACGCAGCTGGGCCCACACCCAGCGCACCTATGCCCTGGACATCCTGCGTGATCTCGGCCTTGCGCTGTGCGGCGTCTGGCTGGTCGTGCGCCCCCGCACCGCCCTGTGCGTGGACCGCTGGATCAACAGCTGATACGCGAGCGGGATACGGCGGTGGTTGGCCGACCGGCTACCATCATGTGCGACACATCATTGATTGCATGAGGGGACCTCAACCGATGGCTGACAAGAAGTCAACCGCCAGCACCTCGAAGCGGGATGCCCTGCGCGCCCAGCAAGAGGCCCAGGAATCAGCGAAGAAACGTCGTCGGATCATCGGCGTCATTGCTGGAGTCGTCATTGTGGCGGCCGTCGTCGTCGCTGTCGTCCTTGGGCTCAACCACAAGTCCGACGACGTGCCGACCACCGGCCAGATCACTCCCCCCTCAGCCACCAAGGACGGCGTCTACACCTTGAACAAGGACAAGGCGAAGGACGGCGTTCCGACGGTGACGGTCTTCCAGGACTACCAGTGCCCGGCCTGCAAGGGAGCCGAGGATCTGCTCGGCAAGCCGCTCAATGATCTGTCCTCCAAGGGCGAGATCAAGCTGCAGTACCACACCCTGACCTTCCTGGATCGCAACCTGCGCAACGACTCCTCGTCCCGCGCCGCGATGGCGGCGGCTGCGGCCGATGTCGTCGGTAAGTACGAGGCCTACCACGACGTCGTCTACTCCCATCAGCCCAAGGAGGAGGGCGCCGGCTACACCGACGAGCAGCTGCGCAAGGAGTTCGCCTCCGAGGCCGGAATCACCGGCAAGGATCTGACGACCTTCCAGCGGGTCTACGACAACAAGCAGACCGAGCAATTCGTCAAGAATGGCAGTGACCAGGGCCTTCAGGAGCTGCAGAAGTTCGGCAGCGCTGGTACCCCGACCTTCCTCGTTGACGGCAAGCCGTGGGAGGGCTGGGGAGATTTCCAGGCCGTCCCCTCTGCCGACGAACTCCTCAAGGCCATCAAGAAGGCCCACTGATTGTGACCGGCCGCTGGCTCCCGGCGGCCGGTTGACCAGCCCAAATCCAGGCGGGTGGCGAACGCCGCTCGCCTGGCAACCTGTCCGAGTCGAACATTAGAGTTTGGAACATGACCTCACAGACCTCTGCGCCCTCATCCGCTACGTCCCCGACGCGTGGCGTCGTACCTGACAAGCCGGTCCTCGAGGGCCTCGAGAACAAGTGGGGTCAGGTCTGGGAGGACCAGCAGCTTTACGCCTTCGACGCCACCGCGGTGGACTCCCGTGACCAGGTGTTCTCGATCGACACCCCGCCTCCCACCGTCTCCGGACACCTGCACCCGGGTCACGTCTTCTCCTACACCCACACCGACACCGTCGCCCGCTACCAGCGGATGCGCGGCAAGAAGGTCTTCTACCCGATGGGTTGGGACGACAACGGTCTTCCGACCGAGCGACGCGTACAGAACTACTACGGTGTGCGCTGCGATCCCTCGCTCCCCTATGACCCGGACTTCACTCCGCCGGCCAAGCCCGACCCCAAGCATCAGGTCGCAATCAGCCGTCGGAACTTCGTCGAGCTGTGCGTCGAGCTGACTGCCGTCGACGAGAAGACCTTCCAGGACCTGTGGCGTTCGGTCGGTCTGTCGGTGGACTGGAACCAGCTCTACACGACGATTTCCCCGGAGTCCCAGCGGATCGCCCAGCTGGCCTTCCTGCGCAATCTGTCGCGCGGCGAGGCGTACATGAACGACGCCCCGACCCTGTGGGACGTCACCTTCTCCACGGCCGTCGCCCAGGCCGAGCTCGAGGCCCGCGACTACCCCGGCGCCTACCACCGGCTGGCCTTCCACCGCACCGACGGTCACGGTGACGTCTTCATCGAGACCACCCGACCCGAGCTGCTCGCCGCCTGTTGTGCCCTCATCGCCCACCCCGATGACGAGCGCTACCAGCACCTCTTCGGCACCACCGTCACCACTCCGCTGTACGGGGTCGAGGTCCCGGTCCTGGCTCACACCGCCGCCGAGATGGACAAGGGCGCCGGTATCGCCATGTGCTGTACCTTCGGTGACCTCACTGACGTCCAGTGGTGGCGTGAGCTGCAGCTGCCGACTCGTACCATCATTGGTCGCGACGGACGTGTCCTCGGTGAGACCCCGCAGTGGATCATCGACGCCGGCTCCGCCGACAGGTACGAGGCCATTGCCGGCAAGACCACCTTCACCGCCCGCAAGCTCGTCGTCGAGGCTCTGGTGGAGTCTGGCGAGATGGACGGTGAGCCCAAGCCCACCCAGCGCAAGGCGAACTTCTACGAGAAGGGCGACAAGCCGCTGGAGATCATCGGCACCCGTCAGTGGTACATCCGCAACGGCGGACGTGACGCCGGCCTGCGCGAGGCGCTGCTGGAGCGTGGCCGGGAACTCGAATGGGTGCCCGAGCACATGCGTCACCGGTACGAGAACTGGGTCGAGGGCCTCAACGGCGACTGGCTCATCAGCCGTCAGCGTTTCTTCGGCGTTCCTTTCCCGGTCTGGTACCCGCTGGACGCCGACGGCGAGCCCGATTACGACCACCCGTTGTTGCCCGAGGAGTCGGCCCTGCCAGTCGACCCGGCCTCCCAGGCACCGGCCGGCTACGAGGAGTCCCAACGTGGCGTTGCTGGCGGCTTCATCGGAGACCCGGACGTCATGGACACCTGGGCCACCTCCTCCCTGACCCCCCAGATCGTCACTGGCTGGGAGCGCGACGCCGACCTGTTCGCCAAGACCTTCCCCATGGACTTCGCCCCCGAGGCCCACGACATCATTCGTACCTGGGTGTTCTCGCGGGTGGTGCGGGCGCATCTGGAGAACGGCGTCCTGCCGTGGAAGCGCGCCGCCATCTCTGGCTTCGTCACCGACCCCGACCGCAAGAAGATGTCGAAGTCGAAGGGCAACACCGTCGTCCCGACCGAGATCATCGAGGAGTTCGGTGCCGACGCCGTGCGCTGGCGTGCTGCCATGGCCCGGCCCGGTATGGACTCCCCCTTCGACAAGGCCCAGATGAAGGTCGGTCGCCGTCTAGCCATGAAGATCCTCAACGCCTCGAAGTTCGTCCTGGGCTTCGGTGAGGGCGGTCAGGTCTCCGACATCACCAACCCGGCCGACCTGGCGATGCTCGCCGGGCTGCGCCAACTCGTCGTGGAGGCCACTGATGCCTTCGACAAGTTCAACTACACCACCGCCCTTGAGGTGTCCGAGCAGTTCTTCTGGACCTTCTGCGACGACTACCTCGAGCTGGTCAAGGAGCGCGCCTACGACTCCGAAGGGACCGACGAGGCCGGTGCCCTGAGCGCCCGGACGGCCCTGCGTCTGGCACTCGACGTCATGCTGCGTCTGTTCGCCCCGTTCCTGCCCTTCGTCACCGAGGAGGTCTGGAGCTGGTGGAAGGACGGATCGGTGCACACTTCGTCCTGGCCGACCGCCGACGAGGTGCCGGCTGACGGTGACGTCGACCTCATGACTGACGTCTCGGCCGCCTTGATCGAGCTGCGCGGTGTGAAGTCCACCCACAAGGTGCCGATGCGCACCCCGATCCTCTCGGCCCGAATCAGCGCCCCGGCGTCGGTCATCGCCAACCTCGAAGCCGTCAAATCGGATCTGACCAAGGTGTCCAAGACTGAGTCCTTCACCTTCGTCGAGGGCGGCGAAGAGTTGAGTCTCGACGCTGAGCTGGGTGAGCCCCCGGCCAAGCGCAAGAAGTGATCCCATGGACGATCGCCGGTGCCATCTTGGCGCCGGCGATCGTCGTTTTTGCGTCTCAGGGCCACACTGGCGCCTCGGCCCCAGAATCTGCCGGTGCGCCGTCATGGCCTGCGCCGCGACGCCATGGAACAGCACCCCGGCTTCCGATGCCGAACCTCATCACGGCCGTGGTGCTCTCGCATGGTCTGGCCCCGATCGTCACCCGGACGGCCTCCTCGGGCGCGAATGTGCGCAAGAGCCGCGTCGACCGGCAGACCCGAACCTGTCCTGATCCTGGCATGCGGTCCGCCACCGCCTCCCCTGACCTGTTCCTCCGGTCATCGCGGGTGTCGGAATCCGAACGCGGTAACTACGGGAGGTTTGCCGCGAGTTCCCTTACTGGCCGCACGCACCGCCTGTTCGCACGCCTGGAGCACGACTCGGCCCCCGCACCTGCTCAAGTGCGGGGGCCGAAGTGCGTTGAGATGATCAGCCGAAGACCGGTCCGGGGAACTCGGGCGGCGTCGAAGCCGGCTTCTCGTCGAGTTGCCGCAGACACTCGGCAATGGCCGCGTCGAGTTGGACGTCCTTCTCGGACTCCCAATCCTCCGGGGAGACGGTCACGACGATGTCGGGGTCGACGCCGTGGTTCTCCACTCCCCAGCCGTAGTTGCCGTACCAGCCGGCGTACCTGGGCTGAGTGACACCGGTACCGTCGACCAGATCGAACCGGCCGTCGATTCCAATGACGCCTCCCCACGACCTCTCACCAATGACCTTGGCGTATCCCATGGTCTGGGTCGCGGCAGAGACGATGTCACCGTCGGACCCGGCCCACTGGTTGGTGACCATGACGATCGGTCCGCGCACCGCGTTCTGCGGATAAGTGGTAGGGCTCTCGCACCAACGGCTGAAGTCCCATCCGACGACCTTGCGAGCCAACCTCTCGACGACCAGCTGGGAGGTGTGACCACCGTGGTTGAACCTCACGTCGGTGATGACGCCCTCATGGCTGGTCGCCTCGTTGATCTGACGGTGCAGCTCGGCCCAGCCGTCGGACACCATGTCCGGCACGTGCAGGTAGCCGAGTCGTCCGCCCGAGCGCTCCTCGACATAGCGGCGACGAGACGCCACCCAGTCGTGGTAGCGCAGCGGGGCCTCGTCGGCCATCGGCACGACGGCGACCTGCCGCTGATCCTCACCCCGGCGTACCATCAGCTCGACGACCCGTCCGGCGGATCCCTCCAGGAGCTCGCCAAGGGTGCCGTCAACGCCAACCTTGCGGCCATCCACCGCGACGACGACGTCACCGTCGGCCACTGCGACCCCAGCTGCCCGCAACGGGGACCAGGCGCGCGGGTCCGAGGACTCGCCGGGAACGACGCGGACGACCCTGGCCCCATCGCCCTCGCTGCTGACGTCCGCGCCCAGCAGACCCGCACGCATGTCGGGATCACCGGAAGCCCCCGCTGCAGAGACGTAGGAGTGCGAGGTGTTGAGCTCCGCGACGGTCTCCCACAGGATGTCGTGGAGGTCGTCGACGGCATGGCACAGATCAACGAGCGGACGGTACCGATTCAGCACGCCGGCCCAGTCGACGCCGTTCATGTCCTCACGCCAGTAGTGGCTGGCCATCAGGCGGCCATTCTCGTCGAACATCTGACGCCACTCGGCACGCGGATCAATGGTTCGACGCAGCCGGGACAGGTCGACGCGAATGTACGCCGGGTCGTCGTCGTCCACCTTGTGGGAGGAGGGAACGACGATGACGTCATCCTTGTAATGCACCACCAGACGCTCCCCGTCGCCGGAGACCGAGTAGGAGTCGACGTGCTCGCAGAGTTTGTCGAGGTGACGGTTGACGAGGTTGTAGTGCCACAACACGTCGCTGGGGACTTCCCCGCTGACACCGGCACGAGTAGCTCCGAGTTCGCCACCGCGATCGGCGATCTCGATCCAGACCAGGCCATCCTTGACCGCCGCCAGTCCGCGGTAGGAGCCCGAGGGCACCGGGAAGGGCACCATCCTCTCCTCGAAGCCATCAGCGGTGAGGTTGCAGACGACCTCGGGAGTCTTGTCGTCGTCATTGCCAGCCTCAGCGGTGGCCTTGGCCTTGGCGTCCTGGACCTCGCTGATCTGCCATCCCTGGGAGGACGGACCGAAGGGGGACACCTCGGTGGCGCTCAGCGGAACCAACCACGGACGCTGGGTGTGTCCGAAGGACAGGTCGAAGGTCTGGCCGTCGTAGTTCGGGTCAAAGGTGCGCGCCGAGAGCATGACGAGGTACTTGCCGTCGGCGGTGAAGACCGGGCATGAGTCGTCGAATGCACCGCGAGTGAGGGCGAAGGACTCCCCCATCCCCTGTTCGTCCCAGCAACGAATCTGACCGATCATGGCGTCTCCGGAGGCAACCGGTGAACGCCACACCAGATAGCGCGAGTCCGGGGACCACACCAGACCGCTGGCCTCGCCCTCCGGGGAATTCGCAATCTGGCGGACGGCATCGTCGGCCATGGTGACGATGAGGATGCGACCGTCATGGCTGACGAGGGCGACCTTCGTACCATCGGGGGCTGGTGCCATGTGCAGTACACGACCGATCTGCCCCTGCGCCACACGATGGACATCGCCGGTGCCGTCGAGATTGGCGATCTCGAGGCAGTCCTCTCCCTCGACGTCGCTGGCCCACACCCCCTGACCAGTCTGGCCAAGAACGCGCGGCTCACGGATCCTGACCCCGTCTGCTGCCGAAAGGGCTCGAGCCGGGCCGGAACGGTGGGTGAGGAAGTAGGCAGCTCCCCGCCACTCCAGCAGGGATCCGTCGCCGCCGTGGTCGGAGACGACGGCCTCCAGACGGTCGGTGGGGTCCAGTGGAACACGCTGGGGCGCTCCGACACCAAGATCGATCTCGAGACGCTGAGGCTCGGCGTCGAGGCCGGTCATTGCCCAGAGCGCACCGTGAGCGTGGTAGACGATCGTCCTTCCATCAGTACGAGGGTCGCGAACGTAACCCTGATCCTCGCTGTGATGGGTGTGCTGACGCAGGTCATGGCCCTGACCGTCGACCGACCAGATCTGGGCCTGGGAGCGCGGGCAGTCGTCTTCACTCATGTCGGAACTGAAGAGGAGTCGACCGTCGACCCAGCCAACTCCGTAACGTCCAGCGGCGGCGTAGCGACCGTCGTGGTCGTCGTTGCCGTCCCGCAGCACGCGCAGGAAGCTGCCCGCCCCGGCAGGACGCAGCCAGATCTGGGCGGCAGTGCCACCGCGATAGCGCTTCCAGCGCGAGCAGTCTCCGGAGTTCGGGGTGACGACGGCGACGGCACCGTCCGAGTTCACGGCCAGGTCCATTCCTGGCCCGTATCCAAGACGCTCGACGTGGCCGTTCAGGGAGACCGTGTACAGCCAGGACAGACCGATGTCATTGGTCTGATGCGGAGACGAGAACACCACGTGCTCGTCGTCCTGCCATCCCACCACGAGGTTGCGAGCAGCTCCCAGCCAGGTCAGCCGGCGCTGATCGCCCGTGGCCAGGTCGATGACGAAGACTTCGGGTCGCTGACCCAGGTAAGAGGTCCACGCAATCTTCGTGCCATTCGGACTGAAACGAGGATTACGGACCATGACGTGATCGCTGGTGAGCCGACTTGCCCGTCCTCCAAGGACGGGGACCAACCACAAGTCGTTGTCAGCAGTGAAAACCACGAGGTCACCGTGGACATCGGGGTATCGCAGATATCCGGTTGCCATAGGTGTCAGGGTACCGTTTTGTCAGGAAAGCAACAGGAGGAGTAACCCCCGTGGCAGGTACGCGAAAGTCCGCGAAGTCGAAGCTCGTCAAGACGGCCATAGCCGCCGGAACACCGCTGGCCAAGGACCTGTGGGATTCCATCAACACGGACGGCCGTGCCGAGGCATGGGCGAAATCAGGCTACGACAAGGCCCGTAAGTCGGCGACCTCGAAGACGGCGCTGGGACGGGTACAGCTCACCGTGGATCGCGTGCTGGAGTATGCCGACCGCTCGCCCAGCTCCAAGGCCCAGGAATGGCGCGACGAGGCCAACGACATCGCGTCCCGCATTCCGCTGGTCAAGGTGCAACGCGGCAAGGAACGCCGCAAGTCCGTCTCGAACCTGCAAAAACGGGCTGACAAGCTGCTTGCCGAGGTTCTCGACGAGCACTGAGGTCAGGCCGACAACCGTCCTCGCCCGTGCGCCAAGCTCGGTGCGGACAGGTACTGGCACTTCCCCTCCCCCGTGACGGCTTCGCGGGTCACGACAACACGGGCGACGTCATCACGGGAGGGTACGTCGAACATGACGTCCATGAGGGTCTCCTCGATGATGGCTCGCAGACCGCGAGCACCGGTCCCCCGGGCCACGGCCTTGTCGGCGATGGCTTCCAGGGCTCTGTCAGTGAAGGTCAACTCGACGCCGTCGAGTTCGAAGAGCTTCTCGAACTGACGGGTCAGGGCGTTGCGCGGTTCAGTGAGGATACGCACCAAGGCGTGGCGATCCAGCGGATGAACGGCCGTGACCATGGGCAGACGACCGATGAACTCCGGGATGAGCCCGAACTCGTGAAGGTCCTCCGGGCGGGCCAGGCTCAAGGCCTCCGGTCCTTCGATGGCGTCGCGAACTCCTGGATCGTTGTTGAACCCGAGCGGACGAGTACCGATCCGCTTCGTGATGATGTCTTCCAGACCAGCGAAGGCGCCGCCCACGATGAAGAGGATGTTGGTGGTGTCGATCTGGATGAAGTCCTGCTGGGGATGCTTGCGTCCGCCCTGGGGCGGCACCGAGGCGACCGTCCCTTCGAGGATCTTCAGCAGAGCCTGCTGGACTCCCTCACCAGAGACGTCACGAGTGATCGACGGATTCTCCGACTTGCGAGCCACCTTGTCGATCTCGTCGATGTAGATGATTCCCCGCTCGGCACGCTTGACGTCGAAGTCAGCGGCCTGGAGCAGTTTGAGCAGGATGTTCTCGACGTCCTCACCGACGTAGCCGGCCTCGGTCAGAGCCGTGGCATCAGCCATCGCGAAGGGAACGTTGAGCTGACGAGCCATCGTCTGGGCGAGATAGGTCTTGCCGCAACCCGTCGGCCCGAGCATGAGGATATTCGACTTGCCGAGCTCCACCCCATCGTCCTCGGCGCGGCGGGCGTGCGGCACGTCGACCTCGGACTGAATTCGCTTGTAATGGTTGTAGACAGCCACCGAGAGGGTGCGCTTGGCCTCCTCCTGCCCAATCACCCACGCATCAAGGAACTCACACAGTTCACGAGGACGGGGCAACTCGTCGAGGCCACCGACCTCCTCAGAGGAGGAGAACTCCTCCTCGATGATCTCGTTGCACAGATCGATGCACTCATCACAGATGTAGACCCCGGGGCCAGCGATGAGCTTCTTGACCTGCTTCTGGCTCTTTCCGCAGAAGGAACACTTGAAGAGGTCCCCGCTCTCACCAATCCGCGCCATCCGGCTCTCCTCCTTGTCGGCAGGCCAACATCGTCACGTCCCTCCGGGCGTTCGTTCCCCGAGGTGTGCGCCGTCCACCATAGCCGTGGACGGTATCTACCCCGTCGTTGTCGCCTCCCGTGTTGGGTGACGACAAGGAACCCTGCAGTGGCCCTCGAGACTCGAGGGCCACCACACGCCGGACGAGAACTAGTCCGGCGACCTCACAGAGAGGTGAGGACGTCGTCGATCAGGCCGTACTCCTTGGCGCCCTGGGCGGTCAGGTACTTATCGCGGTCGATGTCCTTGGACACCTGCTCGACGCTCTGACCGGTCGCATCAGCCAACATGCCCTCCATGAGCTTGCGGATGCGCTGAATCTCGTCGTCCAGGATCTCGATGTCGGTGGCCTGGCCATAGGTGGCCTGACCCATCGCCGGCTGATGGATGAGAATGGTCGAGTTCGGCAGGGACAGACGCTGCCCCTTCGCCCCCGCAGCCAGCAACACGGCCGCAGCCGAGGCTGCCATGCCCAGACAGATCGTCTGAACATCGGGACGCACGTAATTCATGGTGTCGTAGATCGCCGTCATCGCGGTGAAGGAGCCACCGGGCGAGTTGATGTACATGCTGATCTGGCGATCGGCATCCATCGACTGCAGGCACAGCAGCTGAGCCATCACGGCGTTGGCGATGTCGTCGGTCACCGGGGTGCCGAGGAAGATGATGCGGTCCTCGAACAGCTTGGTGTACGGGTCGACACGACGCACGCCGTAGGAGGTGCGCTCCTCCCACTGCGGGATGTAGTAGTCGTTGCGCGGACTTGCCGGGGCCAGCCCACCAGGAGCAGCCTGCTCGGCCTGCTCGGCGTTCAAGGCGGCCAGCCGACTCCTGTCAAAGGCGTTGAATCCCATGGTCACCTCACTGATTGGGGGCGTCGCCGCGGAGCTGCGACGCGTTGCTGTAGACGTGGTCGATGAGCCCGTACTCAAGAGCCTCCTGAGCGGTGAACCAATGGTCACGGTCGGAGTCCTCGAGGATCTGCTCCAAGGTGTGGCCGGAGTGGTCGGCATTGAGCTGGGAGAGCTCCCGCTTGGTGTCCTTGAGCATCTTGGCGTTGATGGCGATCTCCGTGGCGGTACCACCGACGCCACCCAAAGGCTGATGCATGAGGATCTTGGCATGCGGCAGGGCGTACCTCTTGCCGGGGGTACCGGCAGTCAGCAGGAACTGGCCCATCGAGGCAGCCATACCCATCGTCACCGTGGCGACATCGTTGGAGATCCACTGCATGGTGTCGTAGATCGCCATTCCGCCGGTGACCGAGCCACCCGGGGAGTTGATGTACAGGTAGATGTCAGCCTCGGGATCCTCGGCGTTGAGCAGCAACATCTGGGCGCACAGCGCGTTGGCATTCTCGTCCTTGACCTCGGACCCGAGGAAGACGATGCGGTTGCGCAGCAACGACTGGTAGACGTTGTCGGTCATCCCGGCACCGCCGGTCTCGGGGCCAGCCATGGCGGGCGTGCCCTGGGAAGTGATCGAAGTGTTGTGGTTCACGATTCTGAACCTACCTTGTGGGAACGACAGTTCCAGGAGCTTTCGCCTTCAGCGGTCCTCGACGAGGTCGGCATGCTCCTCATCCGGGTTATCCTCAAGGCCCTCAGTAGGTCGGGAGGAGATGAGAGCATTGGCCCACCGGGCGCCCGGGTCGTGGTCGATGAGGGTCGCCTTGACAAGCAGCGAACACGGCAGAGCGATGAGGGTTCCCAGCGCACCGAAGACCCAGCCCCACAACAACAGGGAGACAAAGGACATCGTCGGAGTCAGGCCGACGGCGTCACCCGCGAACTTCGGCTGAATGATGGACTGGATGACGAAGTTGAGCACGGAATAAGCGATGATCACAGCAAGTGCCGCAACCCAACCGTCGCCGAAGAGAGCCAGCAGGGCCGGCGGGATGACACCGATGATGAAGCCGATGTTCGGGATGTAGTTCGTCAGGAAGCTGAACAACGCCCACACCCCGGCAAGAGGGACACCAATGATGAGCAGGGCCGCCCAGTCGAAGAGCGCAACGATGAGACCGAACACCGTCGTGACGAGCCAGTACTTGCGAATACCGCTGGCAAAGGACTCGAGGGCGATGACGACGTCGGGTTTCCGCTTACCAGCCAGACGAAGACGATCGTGCATCTGCGGGGTGTCCATGACCATGAAGATCATGCCCGTCAGGATGACGACGATCATCGTCACCACGCTCGTGGTGTCCGAGGCCAAGGATGTCACGACCGACATCACCTGCTGAGGATCAATCTTCTTGAGTTTTTCGGTGATGACCTCTTGGGAGTATCCCAGCTGTGTCGACCACGTCAACAGCTGGGTGTAAAGCTTCTCCATCTGCGGGATGTAACTCTGCAGCTCGGTGATCATGGCCGCGACGGACCACGCCATTCCGGCCAATCCCGCCGCCAAGACGATGATGACGACGGTGCCCGCTGATGTGGCGGAAATCCACCTCGGGCACTTGTGTTTCACGAGCCAGGTGTGAATCGGGTAGGCCGTGATGAGCAGATTCAGGGCGAAGAACAGCGGCGCAATGACACCGGAAAGTTCGTGGAGGAAACTCAGCCCCAGCCACGCCGCGGCCATGGTGAGCAGGACGATCGTGACCTTGGGCAAGCCGTGCTTGCTGGACGCAGGTTTGACCTTCTCCTCGTCGGTGGGCTGAGGTTGAAGGCCCGACTCAGCCGCCATCGTGGCACCCGTCGCGCCATGGGTCGGCTGCTCCTCGAGCGTTACTTCGTCGATCTCGACCTCGCCGCGCTCGACAGCACGGGCCACCGCAATGTCGTCGGCCACCATCTGGCGCACATCGCGCAACTGACGGGTGGCAGGGGCCACGGAGATCCGGCGTCGAGGCCGTGGGGTGCGTGAGGGGTGTGTGCTCATCGAACATCCTCAGGATTGACGTGGAACCGGCGCCGCGCGGAAACCCGCACGACGCCGGTCATCAACGGATCGTGTCGATCCTAAGGGACTGCTGTCCCACATCGTCACTCGGACTTGTCCTTCTTGGCCGCCGACTTGGAGGCAGTCGACTTCTTGGTGGCTGTCTTCTTGGCCGAGGCCTTCTTCGCAGCAGGCTTCTTGTCAGCCTTGCCCTTGTCGGCGGCTTTCTTGGCAGTCGACTTCTTGTCGTCCTTGGCCTCCTCAGCAGGGGCCTCACCCTTGTCCTCAGCCTTCTCGACGGACTCCTCGGACTCCTCAGGCTTGTCAGCAATGGTGCCGTCAGGCTGGATGCGGTCGAGCTCGAGGGTCTCGCCCTTCGAGTCCTTGACGGTGGCAGCACCCACCATCGAGGCCAGCGCCTTGCCGCGACGGATCTCCTGCATCCAGTCGGGCAGGTGGTTGTGCTCCATCATGTGCTGGGCCTCCTGCTCGGGGGAGGTTCCGCTCTGCTGAGCCTTGCGGAAGAGCAGCTCGGTCAGCTCATTCTGCTCGACGCCGATCTCGTCGTCGTCAGCCAGCTTGTCGAGGACGATCTGAGCCTTGAGGGCGTCGAGGGAGCGCTTCTCGATCTCGGCCCAGAAGTCGTCGGCGTTGTCGGCCTCCTCCTCGGACTCCTCGAGGTACTCCTCGACGGTCATACCAGCCTGGGCCAGTTGCTGGCTGACCTGCTGACGGCGAGCCTCGAGCTCACCGTCGACGAGCTTCGTCGGCAGTTCAATGTCGATCTTGGAGATGACCTCCTCGAGGACCTTGTCACGGGCGTCCGCAGCCTGGTCCAGTCGGGCCATGTTCTCCATAGCGTTGCGCAAATCGGCGCGCATCTCGTCGAGAGTGTCGAACTGGCTCACCAGCTGGGCGAACTCATCGTCAACGGCCGGAAGCTCCTGCTCGCACACCTTGGTGACGGTGACCTTGATGTCGGCATCCTGGCCGCGCAGCGGGCCACCGACGAGAGTGGAGTGGAACTCAGCGGACTCGCCAGCCTTCAGACCAGTGACAGCCTCATCGAGGCCCTCCAACATGCCCTCGGAGCCAACCTTGTAGGTGACGTCGGAAGCGGTGGCGTCCTCGAGAGCTTCGCCGTCGCGGGTCCCCGCAAGGTCGATGGTGACGAGGTCATCCTTGGCTGCGCCACGCTCAACCTCGGTGTTGGTGGCGAAACGCTGGCGAAGGGTTTCGATGCGCTCATCAACGTCGTCGTCGGGCACCTCGACGGCAGGCACCTCGACGGAGATGGCGGAAACGTCGGGCAGGTCAAAGTCGGGGCGGACGTCCACCTCTGCGGTGAACTCGACGACCTCGCCATCCTCCAGCTTGGTCACCTCGATGTCGGGCTGGCCGAGGGGAACGACCGTGTTCTCCTCAATGGCCTTGCCGTAGGCAGACGGGAGGGCGTCGTTGATGGCTTCCTGAAGGACGGCTCCGCGGCCGAATCGCTGATCGATGATCGGAGCGGGCACCTTCCCCTTGCGGAAGCCGGGGACGTTCACCTGGGCAGCAATGTCCTTGTAGGCCTTGTCAAGGCTGGGCTTCAGTTCATCGAAGGGCATCTCGATCGTGAGCTTCACACGGTTGGTGCTGAGCTTCTCAAGGGTGCTGGGCACGAAGTTTCTCCTGTGGTTCCGATTCTGTCGTCCCCGTTGAGGGGAACACACATTCCATCTGATTCTAGCGATGCAGTAGCCCCCTAGCCAGTGGACGGCTCCCCGAGATGACCTGGCCCGCCTAACTTCACAATCTTGGCTAGTGATTTTGGTGGTGTTGTGGCCCTTTCAGCGAGCCTTGGTGCAGGGACTGAGTGAGGCCTTAGCGAACCCATACCCTCTAGAAGCTCATGAAGGCAAGGCCCCATGGTCTAACACCCCGCTTGTTTCTTCCACTTTCTGATCTTGCTGCGAAACGTCGTAAAAGGTGCGACTGTGTTGATATGCACCCACTTCCACACTGGCCACGCTGATGGTGTCGATGACGCCCAGGCCCGCTGCCCCGGCTCAAATAACTCTTCTTCAGTGAGACCCTTAACCAGGTGGACTACCTCGTCAAGCGAGATTTTGAATCGATCCATTAACTCTTCGGCGGGGAGCGTCTCCCAACGCCGATAAAACGTCTGATACAAATCGCCTAGCTGATTCCACTTATATCCCGGAGCGGGAGTCACCACCTCCTCGCCGGCTCGCTCGTCACGTTCCCAGCCAAGCAACAGCTCCATCCAGCCAAGCTGATAAGCAATCATTTGGCGGGGTGTGCGATCAACGCCATCAACACGCTGATCCCAACTATCGTCAGGAACATCTGCGAACTCGCCTATAAAAAGATCGCCACGCTTAGCAATCTCTGCAGCCAGCTCATCGCCGGATTCATACGACCTCACCGCAAACACCCTTTCGAATCGCCCCTCAGGAATTCTCCGTTAGCGTATCCGTTCATTGAATCGTACGTGTCGAGATGACAATGCCACCATGGAGCGGATGACGGGAATCGAACCCGCGTAGCCAGTTTGGAAGACTGGGGCTCTACCATTGAGCTACATCCGCGCATCCCCGAGGGGACTTCGACAGCATACATGGATTGCCCGTCGACGTCACACCCGTGGTGACACGGTGCGTCAGAGCGGCCTGAACTCGTCCGCGCGTCACCCGCATATCAATCTTTCGGACCATGTCCACAGCTCATTCCCATGATGTGATGGCCTCATGACACCATTGAAGAAGCTTGCCACCTGCGCGACCACCTGGTTGGTCATCGGTCTGGTCGGCGGAGTGTTCTACCGTGAGTTCACCAAGGCCCACGACTTCACCGGCTGGACCCAGCTCAAGGTGGTACACACCCACAGCCTTGCGCTGGGGTTCATGCTCACCCTCATCGTGCTCCTCTTGGAACGCGCGTTCACCCTGTCGCAGCACCGCGGCGCCTTCGCCACGTATTTCTGGGGATTCAACCTTGGCCTGGTGGTGACGATCACCATGCTCGTCGTCCACGGCATCATGCAGATCAACGGACATACCGACGTCTCCCCGGCAATCTCCGGCATTGCAGGACTTGGACACATCGGCCTGTCCGTCGGTCTCATCGGCCTCATGGTGGCCCTGTTCACGTCACTGCCCGCAGGCAAGAATCAGGATCAGCTCACGACCCCTCAGTGACCACTCAGCGGAGTGACCCTTGGACAAGGGGTGAACGCTCGTCGTATATCGTTCGCATGCAGATACCGTCACGACGGTGTCTGCCAGCGCAACGAGTGGTCGAGTCCGCCCGATCGGCGACGGACGCGTCGTCATTGGCGCCGAGACGGGCGGTAGCAATCACGAGGATGGAGTTGACCATGACGATCACCGTCGCGCCAGGTTCCGTCGTCCAAGTGCGTGACGAGGAGTGGCTCGTCAGCACTGTTGAGCAGACCGACGACGGACAGCTCGTGACGGTTCAGGGCTTGTCAGACCTCGTCCGTGGCACCACGGCGACGTTCTACGAACACCTGGACACCATTATTCCGCTGGATCCACGAGAAGCGACCCCGGTAGCCGCAACACACGCCTGAGGATACGCGCATCTGGTGGAGTGAGGACAGCCTCTTGAGCATTCGGACCCGACTACGACCGGTCAGCTTCCCACCGGCCAGCGACATCTGCGTTGTTCTCGACGACGACGCCGCCAACGAGTCCGATTTCTTGGACGCGTGGCGTCGGTGGTTTGCGCTGAGCAACGCACTCATGCTGCGCGATGCATCGGACCAGACGGTCATCCTCGGCTGTGCCACACCGCAGCAGCCGAGTGGGCAGGAGACGGCCGTCACCACGCCGGCGATCGACATTGCACACGTCCCCTGGCCCGCCGTCTTCGAGATCCTCGACCCCTCACCCGAGCATTCCGATCTGTTGCAGGATCTCGCGGCGCACGGGGTAGCTGAACCGGTGGACGGCGAGGAGATCGGTTCCGAGGGCATCATGCTTGACCTGTCATGGCCCGAGGAGGGTATAGCAGTCATCTTCGAACCGGAATCCGGCGACGAGGAACTACTGGCCAAGGACGGATGGACACTGTGCAGGCAACAGCACACGACATCACCGCGGCGTTGGAAAACGTGGAGTCGGGGGAAGGACACCATGGCTGAGTCGACGATCGTCATGTCGAAGCAGGCGAACAAGCTCGACGGATTCCTCAAGGCGAAGACGTACACCTTCCTGGCCAAACTCGCCGCCGATGACGCGATGCCCGGCCTGAATGTCGAGAAGGTGAAAAACTGCCGCGACAGCAGAGTACGGACCGGCCGCGTCGACGACCAGTACCGCGCCGTGCTGTTCAAGATCACCGGTGAGGGGCGTAACCACTATGTCCTCGAGGGCATTTACAACCACGACCAGGCCTACAACGTGGCCTCGCGCGTCGAACTCGCCATCAACCCTCTCAACGGAATCCCTGAGATCAAAGAGGCTGAACCGTCCAGCGACGCCGACACTACGAGTGTCAGCAAGCCATACGTCAGCGCCCCCTGACGAGCCCCGTCCAAGGATCCTCTCCCGTCATCACCGCTGATCGGGCAGACATGCTGTCCCTCGGGCTCGACGCCAACCTCGTCGATGCCGCACTCACTCTCACCAGCGAAGACGCCATACTCGACATGGCCGCGCCGCTGAGTGGGTGGCAGGGGGCCGCACTCATCGATCTGGCCACCGGCAAGACGCCAGACCAGGTGCGCGAGGAGCTGTTCGAGCCGCCGGAAGAGTCCGAGGCAGAACAGGAACCGGCGCCCCACAAGGACGTGTCCCGCGAGTCTGACGCCGCGCTGCTCAATAGTCTGCGCAGCCCTGCGGCGGCCATGGAATTCGCCATGATTGAGGGTAAGGACGAGCTGCGACGGGTCATCGAGGACGGAGACTTCAGGGCGTGGCGAGTGTTCCTGCATCCGACACAGCATCGATTCGTCAACGGCCGGTGGAGCGGGCCGTTTCGGTTGGGCGGCGGGGCCGGAACCGGCAAGACTGTTGTCATCCTTCACCGGGCTGCATCGCTGGCTCGCGAGAACCCCGATGCCCGCATCGTCGTCACGACTTTCACGACGAACCTCGCCAATGAACTGTCGGAGACCCTGAAGTCACTTGATCCGACCCTGCCGCGAGCGTCCGCGCTGGGGCAGTCAGGGCCGTCCTCGGAGCCCCGTTACCTTGCTGGTGACCCCGTAAGGAGGGGTCACGGTCGCCGGGCCCGGCATGACTTGCTGCCCCTGTCTCATGAATGATCCGGGGGGTGTTGTCACCGGGCTTGGTGGCGCCAGCCGACCGCTGATAGGGACACGGCCTGCTTCAAAGGTCTCTTCGTAACGTGGGTGCCGGCAGCTGACGCATCACCACCCGGGCGACCGTTCATCTCGGGATGGAAGGATGGCGGTTGTCATGAATCAGGACAGCGGCTTCGACATCTGGTGCGGGCTGGACGTTGGCAAGACCGGCCACCACGCCTGCCCATTGGATGCTGCTGGCCGGAAGGTCTTCGACAAGCCCCTGCCCCAGGACCAGAAGCGCCTCGAGGAACTCTTCGACAAGCTCCAGACCCATGGCCGGGTCCTGGTGATCGTTGACCAGCCGAACACAATCGGAGCACTACCCATCGCGGTCGCCCGGTCCATGGGAATCCAGGTCGCCTACCTGCCCGGGCTGGCCATGCGCCGCGCAGCAGACCTCTACCCGGGCAACGCCAAGACCGACGCCCGCGACGCGTTCGTCATCGCCGACACCGCGAGGACCATGCCCCACACCCTGCGCCGGGTCGACGCCGGCGAGGAAACCCTCTCGGAGCTGAAGGTGTTGGTCGGGTTCGACGAGGACCTCGCCGCCGAAGCGACCCGGCTGTCGAACCGCATCCGAGGATTGCTCACCCAGATCCACCCGGCCCTGGAACGCGTTGTCGGACCCCGGTTGACCACCAAGCAAGGCCTCGCGGTGATCGAGCAGCTCGGCGGGCCCCAGACCATGGCCGCTGCGTCGAAGTCCAAGCTGCTGCGGGTCATCAGCAAGGCCTACCCGCGCGGCGCCCAAGAGTTCGCCGATGCCATCACCACCGCCCTGGCCGAGCAGACCGTCATCGTTGCCGGAACCGCCGCAGCCGAGCAGGTCCTGCCCCAACTCGCTGCATCGCTGCGCCAGACGCTGGACCAGCGACACGCACTCGCGGCGCAGATCGAACAGGTTGTTGATGCTCACCCTCTTGCCGAGGTCCTGACCTCGATGCCAGGCGTCGGGGTCAGGACCGCAGCACGGATCCTGCTCGACGTCGGCGACGCCTCCCAATTCCCCACCGCCAGACACCTCGCCGCCTACGCCGGACTCGCCCCAGTCACCCGACGATCCGGAACCAGCATCCGCGGCGAGTTTCCCGCCCGCGCTGGCAACAAACACCTCAAACGAGCCCTGTTCCTGTCCGCCTTCGCCGCACTGCGCTCAGACCCCACCTCCAAGGCCTACTACGACCGCAAACGAGCCCAGGGCAAGAAGCACAACGCCGCCCTCATCTGCTTGTCACGCCGACGCTGTGATGTCCTGTTCGCCATGCTCAAGAACCGGGAGCCCTACCGGGCCCCCACCCCAACGCGAGAGCCATCACCCCTGCCCCTCGCCGCTTGACGGGGAACATAGGGACACCCCCCGCACTGATCTGACCGGGCGCACGCCGTCGCGGCTGTGGCGCGACGTCGTTGATCAGGCTCGCGGCACCGTACCCGAGCGGCTGGCTCACCACCGACTGCTCGAGACCGAGTACGAGCACATTGTCTTGCCGAGTCTCATCACGACGCAGGAAGAGTATCTGCGGGTGCGACGCTCCGGGCGAGGTTTCCGACTCAATCGTCGCGATCGTGATGAGGTGTGGCAGCTGGTGAATGCGTATCGCGAGCGATCTCGTATGGATGGCACCATCTCGTTCGCCGAGGCGGCAGCTATTGCCGGGCAGTACCTCACCAGCCATCGTGACGTCGCCGATCATGTCCTTGTCGATGAGGGCCAGGACCTCGCCCCGGCCCACTGGAGGCTCATCCGATCACTGGTGCCCGAGGGGCCGAATGACGTCTTCATCGCTGAGGACTCTCACCAGCGCATATACGGGCACCGGTTGGTGCTGTCGCGCTACGACATCATGACGAGAGGCCGTTCGCGGCGACTCACCCTCAATTACCGCACCACGGCGCAGATACTTCGCTGGTCGGCCAGGGTGCTCGAGGGCGGGTCCTACGTAGACCTGGATGGTGGCGACGACGAGCTAACGCAGTACCGGTCGGCTCGACGCGGACCTGAGGTCTCCACCCACCCGTGTGGCACAATCACCGAGGAGTTCAACGTCCTGGCCCAGGTCGTCGGACAATGGGCGAGGGGCGAGAACAACCCGAGACCACGGCGGTGCTGGTGAGGGACCGGTCACAGCGCGAGCGAGTAGTAGATGCGCTGCATGAACGGGGAGTACAGACCCGAGCCGTTGATCACGGTTCGATACCGCCGGGGGCGCCGGTCGTCATGACCATGCATCGTGCCAAAGGCATCGAGTTCAGCAAGGTGTACCTCTTCGGGGTCTCCTCGCGGTCCATCCCCATGGGCATCAAGGCATACGACTTCGATCAGGATGAGAAAGACCAGGCTCTGCTCCGGGAGCGGTCGCTGCTGTACGTGGCGGCGTCGCGAGCCCGCGATGAGCTTGTCGTGAGTTGGTCCGATCAGCCCAGCCCGTTGCTGAGCGCCTCCGTTTCGGCTGGGGATGCCCAGCACATCTTGAGAACGCTCGAGCCTTGGAATACCGGTCAATGGCTGCTCCGAACAGTGAACTCGAGACATTCTCGCATTGCCATGAGCTGCCGTGGCCGATCAGAGTCCCGGTGAGACGCTCAGCATGAATTCACCTGATGGATAGATTCACCGGTATGGCGAAGACACCGGAGCTCCCGCTTCTCCGACGGGCTTGTTGGCGTGCCCATGTACGTTATCGTCGACCCACTCTGGAGGTAATTCGCTGCCTTTGGCAGCCTCGAGGACGAGATCGACTTTCAGCTGGTTACCGGTGACCCTGCCGTGACAGACCAACGCAATTCCTGCGTCCTCGCACACTTCGACGACCGGAAGAAAGTGCTGACTCGTCTGGGTTGACAACAAGCCCACCATCTCACCGCACACCTTGACGCCTACCACTGTTTTCTGAGTCGTCTTGAGTTGTTTTATGCAGGATTCAAGTTCTGCCACCACTGGCACGGAATGCTCGCCGTCAAGTAGGCCCAACAGTGCCTCCATGTGGTCCTCTTCTCGGGTCACCTGCACCTTACGACCCCGCGGCAAGACTGCGACTGGCCCCTGTGGCATTCCGACGGGGGTCGCAATCTCATCGGGTAGCGGCAATGCGATGCTCGCTCCGGCTCGAAAACCGCGCTGATACGTCATCCAGATCGATGCCGGAACTGACAAGCATCGATCCGAGGAGTCAAGAGCCTCGACCACATTGAGATATGATTCCCTCACTTCATCTGGGACCATTCCAACTTGGACATCGTCGATGAAAACGGCAAGTTTGTGATTCACGGTCAGCCTTATGTGGGCGTCGAGATCATCCAGCCGAGCCTTGTCATGCTTACCGTTCTGACCATAAGACTGACAGACTCGAGAAATGCCAGCTTTGGATTTCTTCGTCACCACCAGCTTACGGCTACGGGTACATGGCCCCCACGGGTGAACTGGCACTTGTGTGCGAGCCATCACCGATGCCGACGGTAATGACAATGCGTGACCCCTCAGCAGGATGGGGCGTCGGCCCTGGTCCGTACCTTGTCGTGACAGCGCCGCACGGAGGGCATCATTCGTCGGCACCTCGACATAAGCGCCGAGGGTGCTCATGACGCGCCCGTGAACCTCCATTGACGTCACACCGAGGGCATCCCATTCTGGAGCTATTTCGGCGGCGGCCCATACCGACATGTAACCGATCTGATGACCATTTATGCTTACCTTGAGAGCGTTGTGGTCGTGACTATTCCGAGGTTCACGCTCAACGCATAACGTTGTTAATCCAACAATCGATCGGGGAACTGTGTAATAGCACATTCCGAAAACATCGTACCGTGTAACTCTGTCCCCGACGTAATAATTCGTCGAAGGCCCCAAAGAATCTACCTTGACAGCCACTCTTGCGGCAGGCAATACATTCTTGCTCCCAATACGATTACCAATGATCGCGAGCCAAAACCCAGCAGCTAACCATATTCCCGCTCTCGGTATGAGAACCATGGCAGAGACAACGAGAGCACACCACCACGGGTGGCGCGCCATGAAGTCCCTCACCACGTTCGTACCTTTGATCATACTTCGACCCATCGACCACTGGCCTGATTGACCTTGCCTGCCCCGTTCCGTTGACCACAACGACCAGTCTTGGATGTTGTTGTCGCCCGTATCGTCGCGGCAAGCACACAGCGGACCGGGACGATCCACGCCTGCTGTGGAGATGGGATGCCATCACCACGACTCGCCGGAGAACCTCCGTGGGAGTACCCAGGTGCCCAATCCCTGCCCGTGGCGCCTACCCCCCTCCACCAACGCTGATACTGGTAGACACCCGGAATGGCTTGCCGCGTACCAGCATGACCTTTAACTGCAATGGCATCAGGTGTCCTTGCAGACACGACGTAGCTACAAGCTTACACGAAGGAGCATCACCCAGGACGCGCTGGATGCAGTCCGAGGCTGTTCATTTTTCCTCACCGTTGTGGCATCACATTCCGCGCACAGCCGCACTTCGACTGAACACGAGGCGGTCGGGGCGACAGGACTCGAACCTGCGGTCTCCTGCTCCCAAAGCAGGCGCGCTAGCCACTACGCTACGCCCCGTCTCGTCACGTCTATCGCAACGAGAACATCGACAGCTTAGTGGAACACCCCGTCACTCGGCCAATGAAACACCTCTCCAACGCCAATTCCGTCACTTCGACACCGATCGGATGGCGTCGGCGATGACTTCAGGGCGATCCAACATCATGAGGTGATGGGAGCTCTCAACGACGACCAACTTCGCGCCGAGCATCGGAGCCAGACGCTCGTGAAGCTCCAGCTCCTGTTCCTGACCCGAATACACCGCTGACAGCAGCACCGTGGGCAGTCCCGGCCATGGATGGTCTGAACGAACGGCCATGAGGTCCCATGCCTGCCGGTCGTAGCCAATCCACTCAGCTACCGCCATCGCCATGGCGTCAGGACTTCCGTAAACCCGGTACAGCCGATGCTCGTGGAATTGGTGCCACACCAACTTCCCGGACCTCATCGTCTGTGCCGCCACGCCAACGGCAAAAGCGGCGCGGCCCAACGAGCCCGCTACCGAATCCATCACTTTGTGGACGGCCTTGGGCAGCGCAATGCTGTGTTCGCGCGGAGGATGAGTCGGCCATTCCACCGACGGGTCCACGAGAACGATTCCGGCGACGACGTCAGGATGGATACGGGTGAAGGCCTCGGCGTGGAAAGCCGCCATGGAGTGGGCGACGAGAATGACCTTCCGTGGTTCCTTGGTGTCCCAATGCCCTTGAATGACCCCGACCAAGTCCCTCAGGCTGGCGACCTCTTCGTCGAGGTCCGGATAGTGTCCGGGCCAGACCGTTCCACCGAGCCCTGGTCTGTCATAGCTGATGACGTCGAGGTCCTGCAGACGATCTACCACCGGTTTCCAGAAGTCGCTCGACGCCGCGGCGCCAGCCATGAGGAGGATAACCGGGGCGTCGACGTTGTGATCGGGCCCTTCACCATCGTCGTAGACGACACGAATTGGCCGTCCGCCCAGCTCCCGAACCGACGTCAAGGCGTCGTGGGCAGAGTCAAGAGCCTTGTGACCGCACCCGTCGGAACAGCTGGCGTCAGTATTCTCACTCATGACAATCTCCTGTCTCACACCACACTTGTCTGGACCCTCACGAGATGCGCGGACGCACCAGTGGGAAGGCAATCGTCTCGCGAATTGATGCATTCGTCAGCATCATCACCAAACGGTCCAGGCCCATGCCCATCCCACCCGATGGCGGCATGGCGTATTCGAGAGCCTCCAGGAAGTCCTCATCGAGCTCCATGGCCTCCGGATCACCACCGGCTGCCAGCAATGACTGGGCGGTGAACCGCTCGCGCTGGATCACGGGATCGACGAGCTCGGTGTAGGCGGTACCTACCTCAGACCCGAAGATGATGAGGTCCCACTTCTCGGCCAGGCGCGGATCGTCGCGATGCTGGCGGGTCAGTGGGGAGACGTCGGTCGGGAAGTCACAGAAGAAGGTCGGCTCGACGGTGACGTGCTCGCTCAGGTGTTCGTGCAGCTCGAGGACGACGTCACCGCGGCTCCACTTCGGCATCGTCGCGATACCAAGCTTGTTGGCGTATTCGAGGAGTTTCTCCTTGGGGGTGTCGGCGGTGACCTCCTCCCCCAGTCCTCGCGAGATTCCCTCGTTGACGGTGATGACGTGCCAGTCGTCTGCCAGGTCGATCTCGTGCTCAACGCCCTTGCGGTCGCACCCTCGGATCACGGTGTCACCGATAGCGTTGCGCGCCGCTGCCAGGATCATCGCGCGCGTGAGATGACGCATCTGCACGTAGTCCCCATAGGCCTGGTAGGCCTCCAACATCGTGAACTCGGGGTTGTGCGTGGCGTCAGCTCCCTCGTTACGGAAGTTCCGGCCGATTTCGAAGACTCGTCCAGCTCCGCCAACCATGAGCCTCTTGAGGTAGAGCTCCGGGGCAATGCGCAGGTAAAGGTCCAGATCGTAAGCGTTGATGTGGGTGCGGAATGGCCGGGCATTCGCGCCACCATGGATCGTCTGCAGAATCGGGGTCTCGACCTCGATGTAATCGTGACTCAGCAGGGTTTCTCGCACCGCACGAATGGCGTTCGAGCGAGCTCTCAACTGATCACGAGCGCCCGGGTTGACGATGAGATCGAGGTAACGCTGCCGAACCTTCGCCTCAGGGTCGTTGAATCCCGACCGCCGCGACGGCAATGGTCGCAGGGACTTCGCCGCCAATCGCCACGACGCCGTCTCCAAACTCAGCGTTCCATTGCGGGAAGCCCCCACGGTCCCGGATGCCACGAGGTGGTCTCCCAGAGACACCGCATGCCGGAATTCCCGAAGCCTGTCGGCTCCCAGCGAGTCACGCTCCATCACCAACTGGCAGGACCCGGTCCAGTCGAACAGATCGACGAAGATGACACCGCCGTGATCGCGGCAGGCATCGATCCGTCCGGAGACCGTCATCTCCTGACCGGCCAGCTCGACGATGACGTCGCCAGGACGGTGATCGGGCTTGCAGTCGGGAGGGTAGGCCTCCACCCCGGACTCGAGGAGCCGCTCACGCGTGGCCATTCGGACACGAACCTGCTCCGGGAGCCGCCGCTGAAGAAGGGCGGGAGTGCGTTCCTCAGCCAGAAATTCCGCGATCTCGGGGTGACCGCTAATCGAGTAAATCGGCTGGGGCGGCGGCTCCACCGGGTAGATCCAACTCGGAATGTCGAGCTGGCCCTCGGCAATACCCATCGCCAGACCGATCTGCGCCAGGTCAGAGGTATCGGTGAAGTTGAGGTAGCGGGTCTGCCAGCTCGGCTTGTACTTCACGTTGGAGCGGTAGAGCTGCTCGATCTGGAACCACTTCGACGCAACGAGCACGAGCCAGCGATTGAGACGACGCACCGGGGAGGCACCGACGCGGGCACCCTCCTCAATCGCCTCGCGAAAGACCGCGAAGTTCATCGACACGCGCCTGATACCAATCTCCGGTCCGGCAGCCATGAGACCGGCGACCATGAGCTCGGTGACTCCGTTGTCGGCTCCGTCCAGGTCACGACGCATGACGTCCAGGGACAATCCGTCATTGCCCCAAGGGGTGAAGGAGAGAATTCCTGCCGTCTGGCCAGCACGCGGACCGTCGTCGGGGTACAGCGCCTCCACCATGACGCATCGCCCGTCGAGCGGGTCTCCCAGACGGGAAAGAGCCATTGAAAACCCTCGCTCGTCACCATTCTGACGCCATTTGTCAGTGAGGTCGATGAGCCCCTGAAGCTCCTGCGGGTCGATGTCTTCATGACGACGCACTCGGGTGGTGTACCCCATTGCGCGCAACTTGGTGACGGTATGGCGGACCGGCTTGAGGTCGGGATCATCGAGGCTGAACGCGGCGGGAGAGATAATGGCCTCGTCGCCGATGCGCATGGCCTTGAGTCCGGCCTGAGTCCATGCCGTCGCACCTTCCTCAGAAGTGCCGATGACGGCCGGAACCCAACCATAGGTGTGAGCGACGTCAAGGAATGCCTCAATGGCACCGGGCCACTGATCCACTGGGCCGACGGGATCTCCCGAGGCCAGTGCGACCCCTGCTTCGGTTCGATAGCACACTGCCGCATGGCTGTTTCGCGAGAACACGACGGCCTTGTCACGGCGCAGTGCGAAATAGCCGAGGGAGTCGGCCGGATTTTCCTCGAGGAGCCGACGCAGGCGCAGCTCATCGGACAGGCTCATCATGGCGATATTGCGCTGAGATCGCAGCATGACGACAAGGGCGGCCACCAGCACGAGGGCGAGAAGGAAGGAGATCACTTCCTGCACCCAGTGCGGGGACGTGGGAGCAGGTGCAACTTCGACACCATTTCCGCGAATGATCCGACCGACGATGCGCACCAACCGGTTACGAGGCCCTCCGACACCGCCGGTCAGGGAGACCAGCAACCAGCCAATGAAGCCGGTCGCCAACAGCCCGCCAATGAGGACGGCGATGGCCTTGCCGAGATTGGTCCGAACTGTGTGTGCCGCAAAGTCCTTTCGATGAGTCAGCAGGGCGACGAGGATCCAGCCGACTGAGAAGACGTTGAACAGATACCCCGCGAGATCGAGGTCATTGAAGGTGTCCGTCGGGCCACCCATGATGACCTCGGCAACAACAACGACGAAAAACGTAACCGCCACAAGCCACATCAGCCCGAAGAGAATGATGCTCACCCACCAGGCGAATCTCTTGCGCCTCGACAGCGCATCCGCCAGCACCACCAGGACGACGGCCCCCGCCCAACCGAAGCCGTCGATCGGGAAGATGAACACCGAGAACAGGTTGTTCGCGACTCCAACCCACGTCGTGCGGCTGAATACCAGGCGCAGCACGATGAGGAGGACGGCAACATTCATCAATCGCGGTATGACGACAACCGGCATCGACCTCGGATTCGGGGTCGACTGCGAACCGGATCGCGTCCGGGCTGTCGTTGCTGCTCGCGTCTCAGGTACGAAATGGGACGAAGTCACGTCCCAACTGTGCCACGTGCCGCGGACACAACCAGAACCTCACTCGCTGCACAGCCGTTCTTGCCTACTGAAAATGGCACAACCGAGGCAAAATGAGACTTTTCCAACGGATTCATGATCCTGACAAATCTCGTTTCGGCGACATCACCATGTCAGGAGAGCCAGATCCTCGTCGTCCAGATGCTCGCTGACGAGGAGGCGTCGCAACGTCCGCTGGCGCAATTCCCCCACCCGGGGCGAGCCGAACGAACTCGTCAGCTCCTCTGGCCACACCGTCGTCATGGCATGGGCGAGCGCGGCCCGGCGTCTGGAGACGCGGTGGCCCTGCGCGTAAAGAGGCCCGCCAGGAACGGTCGGGAGGAAAGCTCCCAGCTCCCACACGGCCTCGTCGGCATCCCGGCTCGCGCACCTGCCGGTCCAAATGGCCCTCTCGGCACGTACCAGCGGGTCTTCTCCCTCGCCAGAGACGACATTGACCCACACGTGTTCGGGCACCAACGTCGCCAGCTCGGCCGAGGCGATACAGCGGGACATGAACGTTCCCGGTTCGTCCAATGACAATTCCCACAACCGGCGCAATCCCTCGTCGCGCAGTTCGGGATCACTCATGCGATGTCCCAGCCTGAATGCTGCACAGCAGGTGAGAAGCCGAGCAACGTGGTCATCGGCAGAACCGAACGGCCGTGACAAGACATTCTCGAGGCCCTCGGCAGCCATCTCCAGAGCGGAAAATGGCGCGACCCTCATACCAACTGCGCTCATGAGGAGCCACATCTGTGGTCCAGTGACGGTACGTGGGTCAAAACCGGAAAGAATCTCGTCGACCCGTGCGCCCACAGCCGTAGCCAGATCGGGTGACCAACCGATCAACACTCGGGTGGCTCCCCTGGACTCATGAATTGCCAGGTCGTGCGCCCCCACCGGCAGCGGGCCAATCGTCTCGCTGGTGTGTTCGGCACCATCGACGAGAATGCCCGCATCGGGGGTGTGACACTCCATCTCTTCGGGCTGATCGACAATGGTCTCGGCTGGCAACCACGCAGGAAGGGAGCTCAGCGCCTCCCCGATGTCGTCCGTGAGCCGACCACGCCACAACGCCATCCGGGAATTGCCCGGAGCCAGGGCAATCTCGCTGCCAAGCAGGCTGACACCCTCGTCCACCGCGCATGAATCACCCATGTCTTGCCGCCAAACCATGAGTGCCGGATGCTCGTCGCGGCATGTTCTGGTGACGACGAGGCCGTGAGCCCCAGCCGCCCACACAGCAGCAGGGAGCGGATCGTCAGGGATCCAGATCGGACCGGGAACCGTCATTTCCGCAGTGTCGACGCCAGGAGGCATGGTGATTCCGGCAACGAGCTCGACCTCGTCGGATTGGCGTAGCCGGGCGGACAGCACCGCCCCGCACGGGTGGGTCCACATCCACGAAGAATCGTCGGCGGACTCCTGGCATGACACCAGGGTCCACGGCTGACCGACGCTGATGTGGCTCATACTGACCTCCAGACCTGACTCAACCGTCAGTGATGCCGACGTTGGCACCGTGGGCACCAGAACAGGTGACGCCCTCCCTGTGCGACCATCTTCACCGGCGTGTTGCACACCAGACATGGCTGGTTCTCTCGTCGGTAGACGTAGACCTCGCCACCGTGGCGATCAACACGGGGCGGTCGCCCCATCGCCTCCGGGGTGTGCTCTGGCTGGACGGTATCAATGCGTCCTGCCTCGACCCCGGCGCGCATGAGCATGACCAGATCATCCCACATTGCCCGCCATGTCGAGTGGGAAATCTGCTTGCCAGGGGTCGCCGGATCGATCCGATGCCGGAAGAGGACCTCGGCTCGGTAGATGTTGCCAACCCCCGCTGCAATCTTCTGGTCCAACAACAGGTCGCTGATCCGGCGGGAGGACCGTCGCACCTTGTGCCAGGCAATCTCGGGGTCTGCGTCGTCACGAATGGGGTCTGGGCCGATCGTGGCCGCGACCGCCGCCCAGTCATCGTCATTGATGAGTTCGCAGGTCTGGGGCCCGCGCAGGTTCGCAGCCGTGACGCCGTCGGTAATGCGCAATCTGACTTGTCCGACCACCGGAACTGATGGTCCCACCGCAAGCTTCCCGATGAGCCCCAGGTGGATGTGGAGCAGGTGGTCGTCACGATGATTGTCGAAATCGATGACGAGATGCTTGCCCCATGCCTGGGCCGACGCCAGTACCGTTCCGTCGAGCATGGCTGCGGACTCGGCAAAACGGCCTTGTGGCGAGGTGACCTCGACCGGTTCTCCGGCGAAGGCGGTACCGATGGCGTTGGCAAGACGATGGATGACGTGGCCTTCGGGCACAGACGGTTGTCCTCTCGAGGTCGATGAGATGACGCGGTAATCGCGGAAGTCGTGGATTGATGAGTACGGCGACGAGTATTTGAGGCAGGATGGTTACATGAATGCCCCTGGCCACGGCAAACACCGACGTACCCACGACCACGAACGCAGCCGCGGACCCATTCTCGACGGAGACCGCGCCATGAGGGCGCGCGAACTCGCTGAGCAATCAGAACCAGCCGCTGGCTCCCAGATGCCCGATCCGGGTCAGGAATGGCCAACCGTGCTGGCGGATCTTCGTCGTCGAGCCACCGCCAGTACAGTCAAGAAGTCTGATGAGGTCGGCTCAACCCAGTAAGCCCTCGTCCTCCCAACGCGTGAGCTTGTCAATACGACGCTGGTGACGAGCCTCATGGGAAAAGTCCGTCGTCAGGAAGGTCTCGACGATCTTCCAGGCCTCCTCGTGGGTCCGCATCCGGCCTCCCAAGGAGACGACGTTGGCGTCATTGTGAAGACGGGCCAGCTCGGCAATCTCGACGGTGTAGGCCAGCGCAGCACGAATTCCCTTGACCTTGTTAGCCGCGATCTGCTCGCCGTTTCCCGAGCCGCCCAGAACGACGCCCAGGGAACCAGGCTCAGCCACCACGGCCTGAGCGCACGGAATGCAGTAGTCCGGGTAGTCGTCGAGGGAATCGTAGGTCGACGCGCCGTGGTCGACGACCTGATATCCGGCCTCGGTCAGCTTGCCAACGAGGAACTCCTTGAGCTCGAAGGCCGCGTGATCAGTACCAATATGAACGTGTGAAGGCTTGAAGGTCATGGTTCAATCATGGCACCAACCTCCAGCCCGTTGGCTCCTCAGGAGGGATCAACTCCGCTAGCGTGAAGGGTATGGCTGAAAGCACCTCATCCGTTCAGGTCCCCGACCCCTACCGCTTGGAGCTCGTCACCAGCGACGGTTCCCGCAGTGACGAGGTCGACAATGTGGTACGCGCCGTGGCGCTGGGTTTCCACCTGGCACAACCATCCGACGCCGAGCTCGAGCACTATGCCACCTGTGTCGAGGGTGAACGGTTGTGGACGATTCGGCAGCCTGACCCCGATCCGGAGTTCCCGGGTCTCCCGGTCGCCACGATGGCCGCGTACCCCAGCACCATCAACACCGGACATGGTCATCTCGAACCGGCCACCTTCATCACCGACGTGACCGTGCGTGCCAGCCACCGCCGCCGCGGGCTGCTTCGCACCCTTATGACGAATGCCCTCACCCGATCCAAGGAGGAGGGCCTGCCTTTCGCCGCACTGACGGCCACCGAGGGAAGCATCTACGGACGCTTTGGCTACGGCATCTCCACTCGAGCTCAGAACGTCGAGATCATCGCGGATGGTCGGTTCAAGCTCAACCACGAACCGAGCGGGACTGTGTCGATGGCCGATCCGTTGGCCATCGATGATCTGCGTCTCAAGGTGTTCTCTGAGTTCCATCAGGCCCATCGTGGTTCCCACAACCGCCAACCCTGGCATGTCGATTTCTCCTCCGGGCGCTGGAGTTCCCAGAAGGGCGGTCCCAACCGTCGAATCCGTTCGATCGTCCACCGCAATGACGAGGGAGAGCCTGATGGCGTCGTGTCTTACGAGATCGACAAGGACTTCGGCTCACAGATCACCGTCGTTGACATGGTGGCAACCACCCCGAACGCCGAGGTGGCTCTGTGGGAGTTCCTGGCCTCCGTCGACCTCATCGAGACGATCAAGGCACCGCAGGTTGATCCCGCCACGCCGCTGCCGTGGGCGGTCGAGGACCCGAGGGTGGTCACGTTCACCCGTCACACTGATCTCGGGTGGCTGCGAATCCTTGACGTCGACCGGGCGATGGCAGTGCGAGGTTGGGATCACCAGGGCTCGGTGACCTTCCACGTCACCGACTCGATGGGCTACGCCGAGGGTACGTGGCGTGTCGACGTGGATGCCCCGGGGACACCGGCCACGGTGACTCGGATCGACGATTCCACCGATGCTGCAACCCTCGATGTGGCTGCCCTCGGATCGCTGTACTTCGGCATGGGACGTGGGTTCTCGCTGGCCGCCGCCCACCGCATCACCGGTACTGACGAGCAGATCGCGGCGATCGACCGGATGTTCTCAACCGTCGACGTGGCTCACAACATCTCGGAGTTCTGAGCCCTCATCTCGACGACGTGGGCCGGGCGCTCATGCCCGGCCCACATATATGTCCTACCAGCTGTGGCCTTCCCGCGTGGCGACCCGGGAAGATCGACCATCATGCGACGGTTGTTATTCCCTGTGGGCCGTTTTCGAGCAGGTATTGGAACCCCGCCTCGTCAAGAATCGGACGACCCAGCTCACGTGCCTTCGTCTCCTTGGACCCGGCGTTCTCTCCCACCACGACGTAGTCAGTCTTCTTCGACACTGATCCGGCGGCCTTGCCCCCTCGGGAAACGATGGCTTCCTTGGCCTCGTCACGGGTGAATCCCTCCAGACCTCCCGTGACAACCACAGTCAGCCCTTCCAGGGTCTGCTCAGGTGCCTCGTCGCGATCGTCGGCCATTCGCACCCCAGCCGCAGCCCACCGGCTGACGATTTCCTGATGCCAGTCGACCTCGAACCACTGCTGGACCGATTCCGCAATGATCTCGCCGACCCCGTCGACCCCGGCGAGCTCGTCCAAGGATGATTCTCGAATGGCCGGGATCGAACCGAAATGGGTGGCCAGAGCCCGAGCCGCCGTCGGACCGACGTGACGGATCGACAGCGCCACCAGCACCCGCCACAAGGGCTGGGACTTGGCCTTGGCCAACTCGTCGAACATCTTCTTGGTCGTGGCAGTCGGAACGGAGGGCTTCTTCGTTGTCGGCTTCGTGAAGAAGTAAGGCTCGAGCTGCCAGGGCCCCAACTTCCCGCGCACCTTCCGACGACGCCACACCTTGACCTCGGCCAGGTCGTCGGGCTGCAGGTCGAAGAGCCCTGCTTCTGAATTGAGCACCGGGACCTGCCTGCCCGGAAGTCCCTCGGCAACCTCACCCTCATCCGGTCGCTGATTCTCCGGGTCGACCAGAGCGATGGCGGCTTCCCATCCGAGCGCCTCGACATCGAGGGCGCCGCGCGACGCCAGCCCGAAAACACGCTCTCGCAGCTGAGAAGGGCATTCCTTGGCGTTCGGGCAGCGAAGATCCTTGTCACCGTCCTTTTCGTACGCCAACTCAGCGCCGCAGCTGGGGCAGTGATCGGGCATAACGAACTCCCGCTCCGAACCATTACGCAACTCGACAACCGGACCCAAGATCTCGGGAATGACGTCGCCGGCTTTCCGCAATACCACGGTGTCTCCGATGAGGATTCCCTTGCGTTTGACCTCGAAGGCGTTGTGGAGGGTGGCCATCTCGACAGTCGATCCCGCAACGGTCACCGGCCTCATGACCCCGTACGGCGTGACGCGGCCCGTTCTTCCGACATTGACACGAATGTCGAGAAGCTCGGTGTTGACCTCTTCCGGCGGATACTTGTACGCGATGGCCCACCGGGGAGCTCGAGAAGTTGCGCCAAGCTTGCGTTGCAGAGAGACGTCATCGACCTTGACCACCACACCGTCGATCTGATGGGAGGCCTCGTCACGCGATTCTCCCCAGGAGGTGACGAACTCATGCACCTGCTCGGCGTTCTCGACGATCTTGAGGTACGGCGACACCGGCAAGCCCCATTCGGCGAGCTTGTCGTACGCGTGTCCCTGGCTGGGAAACTCATGCCCTTCAACGGCACCAATCCCGTGAACGATCATCGACAGGGGACGTGAGGCCGTCACCCGCGAATCCTTCTGTCGCAACGATCCCGCGGCCGCGTTACGAGGATTGGCGAAGGGATTCTTGCCAGCCTCGACGAGAGCGGCGTTGAGGTCGGCAAAGTCGGCGACCGGGAAGAAGACCTCACCTCGTACCTCGAGCAGGCTTGGGACGTCGTCACCAGCCAGCTTCTGCGGGATCGCCTTGATGGTGCGGACGTTCGCAGTGACGTCCTCACCAATGCGACCGTCGCCACGAGTGGCCCCCGAGACGAGTTCACCATCGCGATACACGAGATCGACGGCAAGACCATCAATCTTGAGCTCGCACAGGAAATCCGGGACGTTTCCGACGGACGTGGCGACCCTGTTCATCCACTCCGAGAGCTCGTCACGGGTGAAGACGTTGTCCAGGCTCAACAGACGCTCCAGATGCTCCACCGGGGCGAAGTCGGTCACCCGCTGCGGAGCTCCAACTCGCTGGGTGGGCGAATCCAGACTCTTCAACTCAGGGTGATCGTCCTCGAGCTTTTTCAGCTCAATCATGAGCTGGTCGTACTCGGCGTCGGAGATCGTCGGGGCGTCGTTGGCATAGTAAGCGTCCTGGGCGTCCAGGATGCGTTCGGTCAGCTCAGTCCAGCGATGGCGCGCCTCGGACTCGGACTCGCTCGCCTCCAACTCGTCGCCTCGGGTGGGATCGTCAACCATGGTCCCATCCTTGCGCAGTTCCCATACCTGTGCATTCGGGTATCAGCCGACCGGCCTCCCACAACGAGGTGTGGTGGCCGCGGAAGCCCCGCGGCTACCCGTCCCCACAGTGGTTTTTCAGACGCCGGTGGCCGGAAGTGCCCCGGTGAAGCCTCCTGGCCTGCTCGGTGTCACGGTCGGAGCGGTGGAGGACGGAGCCGGCGTGGTCGGGGTCGACGGCCCGTCACCGGACGGCTTCACCAACCAACCACCATCAGCAATGGATGCGCCGGTCAGGCAATGTTTGAGCTCGTCGACAGTGTAGAAGAATGAGTTCACCGAGATCGGACGGCAGCCACGTCCGAAAGTGGCCTGCTGCTCGTTGAGGAGCATCCGGACGACCTTCTGCCCTGACCCCGACTGGAAGACGTCCCACTGCACGTTGGAGGCCAGCGGAGCCACCTTGGCACCCCGCCAATCCGTGACCTGCCAGAAATTGGTGTCCTGCGGGCTGATCTGGGTACGAGATCCGGGTGCGCCGATGAGCGCCTCGAAGGGAACGAGGGTCTCAGCGTGGGCGAACCGCAAGGTCGCCGATCCCTTGGGATGGTCTTCGGTCTGCTGGTCGATCTGGGCCAGGAAATCGTCAAGAAGAGGGCGGGCATTGCGATGGGCGATGTCCGATCCCTTGAAGCCGGGGCCCTTCTCGGCGTAGTCCTCAGCGTCGAGGGACATCGCGAAGACATTGGCCTGGTCCCTCGTGAAGTACTTGGCGAAGTCGACCTTGGTCTCAGCAGCCATCGAGGGAGCGATGATGTACAGGTTGTACAGGTTGAGGGCCGCGTCGACGTCGTTCTTGGCCTTTTTGCCCTCGGGGGTCTTGAAGGTCCACTCCCCTGCTGCCAGTCGGTCGACGAAGTCCTTCGTATAGATCTTTTCCAGAACCTCACGGGCGGCCTTGCGAACCTCCGGACGCGAATTCACCGCATCGACGTAATCAGAGAGTTCCTTGCTGTCCTGGTACTCCTTGTAAGCCTTGTAGTCCGGGTTCGACTTGTCCTTGTGGAAGTACAGCGTCTTGGTGTCGGCCTTGATGGCGCGTGACATATGTCCGCTCATCTGCGGGGCACCATGGAGCAATCCAGTGACAAAGTCGTATCCGGACTCCGCAGCACGCGGTTCTCCCGAGGACTCCACGACGACCGTGTTGTCCTCCCCGTTGAAGATCTCGGGCATCCGGTGGGCCAGACGCTCACCCAGTTGACGATGCTGATCAGCTCCCACCTCAGTGAGGTTGCCGTACCCCCTCTCGAGCTTGTTGCCCTTGCTGAGCTCAACTCCGTCGGCCTCCATGTGGGCCCAGGTGTCCTCGTTGCCGAGATTCTCATTGGCTTCATGAAGTTTCATGGCCTGGGCGTGAACATCCTGGCCGAGGGGAGTCACAGCTCCCAACTCATTGGCCTTTTCCCAGATCGCCATCGTCAGGGCGTCGTACTTGAAGCTCGACAGGCCACGAGAGCCGTGACGGGCAACGACCTGGGTGTTGACGGGGCGGAATCCGACGGGCGGGGCCTGCAAGGTGCCACCGGAATAGCGATACGGAGTCTTCGTCGACAGCGAGTCGTCGGTGTCAGCATGGGCAATTGGCGCACAGGTGATGGCCAGACACGCGACGGCCATGGCGCCAAGAACACGGAAAGGTCTGGAAGGCATGGTGTGCTCCCGAGAGGATCGATTGGTTTGGCCATACCCTCGCTGATTCGGGCGTCACCTCCATGTACGGCAGATGACGCCCGATCAACACTTCAATGATCTCCCGGGGACAGCTCCAGAGGGGGATCAGTCCAAGATCGGTCCGACGGTACGGGTCCGCTTCAGCTCGAAGAACCCGGGGTAGGCCGTCACCTTCTCGAACCCGTCGAAGAGCTCACCGGCCTCCTCCCCCTTGGGAGCCGGCGACATCACCGGACCGAAGAGCGCCATGCCGTTGATATGGAGAACAGGGGTACCGACATCCTGTCCGACCGGATCCATGCCTTTGTGATGCGAAGCGCGCATGGCCTCGTCGAACTCGCCCTTGTCAGCACGATCCGCGATGGACTCGTCGTAGCCGCTCTCCACCAGCGCTGCCTTGACGGTCTCGATGCTGCGCTCCTCCTTGCCAAGGTGGTAGCGGGTTCCAAGGGCGGTGTAGAAATCACGAACAGCCTCCTGTCCATGCACCTCGACAACACCAGTGGCAGCCTGAGCGCCGATCCACGCCTTATCCATCTCGGCACGATAGTCGTCCGGCAGATCACGTCCTTCATTGAGGACGGCCAGGCTCATGACGTGGAAGACGGTATGGACATCACGAACCTTCTCCACCTCGAGCATCCAGCGCGACGTCATCCACGCCCAGGGGCAGGACGGGTCAAACCAAAAATCAACTGTTGTGGTCATGACACCAGCCAACCGCACGCGCCCGCGCACGCAAAGACCGACCCTGTCATTGTTCGCGTAAGGCGCAGTAATGACGCGCTATACAGTTCCCGCTTAACGAGACAGCGAAAGGCAAGAACCGATAGAGTTTCATGGGAATTGTTGGGTGCTTTTGTGCGCCCTTAACTAACACATGTTCCACGGAGGCATGATGAGTTCGGTCAACATCACTCGTGCGGAGGCGCAGCAGCGCTCCCAGGTCATCACGGCGCACAACTCCAAGGTGCTCGTTGATCTTTCTGGACGTGACCCCAACGGCGATCCGCTCGCCGAGCCGACCGAAACCTTCGTCTCCTCGTCAACCATCGAGTTTTCGTCGACCGGCGGCGAGAGCCATCTTGACCTCATTGCTGACGGTGTCTACGCCGCAGATCTCGACGGCACCCCGCTGGATCCGGCCGCATTCTCGAATAATCGTTTCCCGTTTACCACGGAAGCGGGAACTCACGAAATCACGGTTACGGCGCTGTGCCGCTACTCCCATTCGGGTGAAGGCCTGCACCGTTTCGTCGACCCTGCTGACGGCAAGGTTTACCTCTATACCCAGTTCGAGATTGCTGACGCCAGGCGTATGTACGCCGATTTCGAGCAGCCCGATCAAAAGATGACATTCGAACTGCAGGTCATCGCTCCGACTGGTTGGACCGTCGTCTCGAACTCCCCGACCCCAGAGCCGACGGAAGGCCCCTGGGAAGGGATGTCACGGTGGTCTTTTGAGCCCACCCTTCCAATTTCGACATATCTGACAGCCCTTGTCGCCGGCGAGTACTACATCGATCACGGAACCATTCACACATTGTCTGGCGAAATGGACGCCGACATTCTGTGCCGTCAGTCGATGAAGGAACACCTCGACGCCGACCGAATCCGCACCACCACACAACGTGGATTTGAGGTTTACGAGTCCGAATTCGGCTACCCGTACCCATTCGGCAAGTACACCCAGTCCTTCGTGCCGGAATTCAACGCCGGAGCCATGGAGAACGCCGCCTGCGTCACCCACCGTGACGACCTGCTGTTCCGTTCCCGCGTCACCTCGGCCGCCTACGAGAACCGCGACAACACCATCCTTCACGAGCTCGCTCACATGTGGTTCGGCGATCTCGTCACCATGAAGTGGTGGGACGACCTCTGGCTCAACGAGTCCTTCGCCGAGTGGGCGTCGCATCACTGCCAGGAGAAGATCGCCGAGAAGCACGGCGGCATTGACCCATGGGTCTCCTTCGCGAACCAGCGCAAGACGTGGGGTTACACCCAGGACCAGCTGCCGACTACCCATCCGATCGCCGCTGACATGATCGATCTCGACACCGTCGAGCAGAACTTCGACGGCATCACCTACGCCAAAGGTGCCTCCACCCTGAAGCAGCTGGTTGCCTTCGTTGGAGAGGCCGAGTTCCTGGCCGGTGTGCGCACGTATTTCGCCCAGAACGCCTTCTCGAACACTGAGCTCAAGGATCTCCTCCATCAGCTCCAGGTGGCGTCGGGACGCGATCTGTCGTCCTTCACCGAGCAGTGGCTGCGCATCCCAGGGGTCAACACCGTCCGTCCGGACTACGATGTCGACGAGGACGGCAACTTCACCCGCTTCGACATCGTCCAGACGGCGATCGAGAAGTACCCCACCCTGCGGACCCATCGTCTGGGCATCGGCATCTACACACTGACCGAAGGCAAGCTCGTCCGGACTGAACGCCTCGACGTTGACATCCATGACGAGCGCACCCCGATTGCCGCCCTCGTCGAACATTCCCGCGGTGATCTGGTCCTGCTGAACGACGGTGACCTGACCTACGCGAAGGTCCGTCTGGATGATCACTCGATGGCCACCCTCATTGAGCACATCGACGCCCTGTCCGATCCGCTGGCCCGCGCATTGTGCTGGAGTTCTGCCTGGGACATGTGCCGCGACGCCGAAATGAAGGCCCAGGACTACGTCACCCTGGTTGGCAAGGGGCTTCCCAGCGAGACAGACCTGACGGCCGTCACCTCTCTCATTCGCCAGGCCACCACCGCCGCGATCTCATACACCACTCGTGAGGCTCGTCAGGATGTGCGCGATCGTCTCATTGCGATCTCGGCGACGGGACTGCGTGACGCCGCGCCCGGTTCTGACCATCAGGTGGCCTACGCCAACGGTCTGGCCGCTGCTGCCACGAAGGACGCAGCCGACCTGCTCGAGGGGTGGTTGAACGGCGAAGAGGTGCCTGAGGGTCTCGACATCGACCAGGGAATGCGTTGGCGTCTTCTCATCGCCCTGGCCGGTATGGGCCGAGTCGGCGAGCCGGAGATCACTGCCGAATTGCAGCGTGACAACACCATCTCGGGATCGGAGCAGGCAACTGGCGCTCGCGCCGCGATGCCCACGGCTGAGGCAAAGCAGGCTGCTTGGCAGCGCGCCACCACCGACGACTCAGTGCCCAACGAGACCTACCGGCAGCTCGTCAGCCAGTTCATTCAACCTGATCAAGCCGAGGCGCTCTCACAGTACGTCGATCCCTACCTCGAGCTGTGCAAGTCCATCGACTCCCGCGACGGCCAGTGGGCCAAGGCCGGTCACGCCCAGGTCCAGAACGCCCTGATGTGGCTCTTCCCGAGCACCGAGGTCATCGACGAGGCTTGGCTCGACAAGCTCGATGGCTGGGTTTCCGACAACAACCCGGGCAGCACTGTGCGACGCGTTCTTGCCGAGCGCGCCGACAACGCTCGCCGCACCCTGCGTTGCCAGGAGGCCAGCCGTCACTGAGCTGTGACGCATGAATGCGGCCCCGAACCAGCTGGTTCGGGGCCGCATTCATCTTCATGTTCAGCACTCACGCTGCGTGACAAGGATCAGTCAGAGTTCTTACCGCCGCGTCCCTTGGTGAAATGGACTCCCCAACCAATGAGGGTGAACAGGACAGCCGTGGCGATCGGCCACACGACACACAACATGAGTAGGTGCACGGAGCTGAATTCGGCTTCGGGCCAGCCGGGCAGGGTTTTCATGGGCACAAGGGCCAGCGCATCGATCATGGGCTCAGCGTAGCGTCTTCGCACCAGTTTTGGACCGACCTTGGGGGAGAGATTTCACGGGGAAGTACGTTGGCAAACACGGACATATGGCGCGTCGCGAACTCTTCCCGATCATGGACGGTCCGTCTTTCCTGAGTTACCACGCCGGATAAGGGCAACCCGAAACCTTGGGATCTCTCTCATCGTCATGGAGGACGGTGGGCTTCCTTGGTGGCTGTGCCGTGAATTCCTTTCCAGTCGGATCCCAGGACCCCATTCCTCGAGGTTATCCACAACCTTCTCGGTGGTTCTCCCGACGATGTCCACAGATCTTGATTTGGCTGACGGATTCTCTGATGTCCCGCCGATAAATGGTGGTGTGAACGAACTTGAACTGGACATGAGGGACTGCGGCGGTGTCGTGCGGATACATCGCTTCAGCAGAACTCGCGGGCAGGCTGACCGCGCCGTGAAAGCCGGCCGCGCAATACGCATGCTCCCGGGAGTCGTTGCGGATGCCGGGCGGGCTGACGATTCTCGAGTGAAGATGCAGGCGATACACATGTGGCATCGAGACGCGGTCATCATTGGCAAAGCCGCCCTCGTCGCGCAAGGAATGATTCCCCCGGGAAGCCGGACGCGAGATTTCAGCGCCGTCCACGAGGTGGAGGCGTTTTCACGGACGAGGGGCATCAAGCGAGAGGGAATCCTCGTACACCGATGGCGAGTTCCGCGCCGGTACACCACCCAATACCGCGATGTCCCCATGGCAATTCCTGAGGCATCCGTCCTCCTTCTGGCCGTTCGGGGAGAATGGGAATGGGTCTGCGAGGCGCTGAGACAAAAACTCGTCACCCCGCGTTCCTGCAGGTCGGCTCGTTCCTGCCTGTCCTGGAAGTTCGGCCGTCACCGCATCACAGCAGCCCTGGCCGACATTTCCTTCAATCCATGGTCGGTGCCGGAATTGTGGTTGTCCCGGGCGCTCCGCGCGGTCGGGTTCACCGGGTGGCACTCCAACACGCGGGTGGACACCGCCGAAGGAGCCTTCACCCTCGACCAAGCCTTCGATGCGGAACGCGTTGGGGTTGAGGTCGACGGCCGCTGCGTGCACGGCACACCCGAAGGTTACGAAGCGACCATGATGAGATCAGCGAGTTTGGATCGACATGGCTGGCGGATGCTGCACATCACTCCGACGATGCTCAGGCAACGGCCACGATTCGTGCTGGAGTGGCTGGCACAGCGGATCCACAAGCGGCATCGTCCAAAGGTCATGATGTCAGACCACGAGCTTTCGCGGATCATGCTTGGTCTGACCCCGACCTGATCGTTGGCTGGGCGCCTTCATTGAACCTCTCTGAGGAGAATTCGCGCCGTCGTCAACCGTCACTGCACCTGGCACCACTGCGTCTCTGGTCACGATGTGTCATCAGCCCGGGTACGGCCACGCCCGTCGTGGTGATCTCGGAAACACCGCAGGGTTCCGTCACCAAAGCTTCTATCATCCTCGCTGTCTCACGTCATCCTCACCCATCCGCGCCTGCACCACGCGGAAATGCCTGGAAGGATGGAAGCGAGACATCTAGGAGGAATCGCATGAGTGACACTGCGCCGCAGACCGCCGAGGTCGGCGTCATCGGGATGGCCGTGATGGGGTCCAACTTGGCCCGCAACATGGCCCACAAGGGTTTCCGGGTCGCCGTTTACAACCGCACAGCTTCGCGCACCGACGAGGTCATGGCCGAGCACGGGGACGAGGGAACCTTCCTGCCGTTCCATGATCTGGCTGGCTTTGTCGCAAGCCTCGAGCGCCCGCGTCGCATCGTCATGATGGTCAAGGCCGGTCGTGGCACGGATGCCGTCATCAAAGAGATCACTCCCCTGCTCCAGCCGGGTGACGTTCTCGTCGACGGCGGCAACGCCTACTTCGGCGACACTCGACGTCGGGAAGAAGAAATCCGCCCGACCGGCATCCATTACGTCGGCACCGGCATTTCCGGTGGCGAGGTCGGAGCGTTGGAGGGACCGTCAATCATGCCGGGTGGCTCCCCGGAGTCGTACGAAGCCATCGGTCCGGTTCTGGAGAAGATCTCGGCACAGGTCGACGGCGAGCCCTGCTGCGCATGGATGGGCACCGATGGCGCCGGACACTTCGTCAAGATGGTCCACAACGGCATCGAGTACGCCGACATGCAGTTCATCGGTGAGGCCCACGCCCTGTTGCGCGCTGCCGGTCTGACGAACGCCGAGGCCGGAGACGTCTTCGAGTCCTGGAACCATGGTGATCTCGACTCCTACCTCGTCGAAATCACCTCCCGGGTGCTGCGTGCCAAGGATCCTCGCGACCCTGCCACCGACCTCCTTGACGCCATCCGCGACGAGGCGGGGATGAAGGGAACGGGCACCTGGACCGTGCAGACGGCTCTCGAGCTCGGAGTTGACGTCTCCACCATCAGTGAGGCCGTCTTTGCTCGCTCAGTCTCCAGCGCCCTGCCGCTGCGTACGGTGGGCCAGCAGACCCTCGAGGGGCCGGACCGCACCATCTCGGTCGATGACCGTCAGGCCTTCATCGACGACGTTCGTGACGCTCTGTGGTCTGCAAAGGTCGTCGCCTACGCCCAAGGGCTCGACGAGATCCGCACCGCGGCGGTCGAGTACGACTGGGAGGTCGACATGGGCCAGGTCGCCTCCATCTGGCGCGATGGCTGCATCATCCGAGCCCGCCTCCTTCAGCGCATCAAGGACGAGTACGCGGCCGGAGACCTCACCACCCTTCTGGAGGCACCTTCCGTCAAGGCCGAGCTCGCTCGCTGCCAGCAGGCATGGCGTCGCGTCGTCGCCCGAGCGGTCGAGGCCGGAGTGCCAGTTCCGGGATTCTCCTCAGCCCTGGGCTATTACGACCAGGTTCGCGCGCCACGTCTCAACGCCGCCCTCACCCAGGGCCTGCGCGACCTCTTCGGCGCCCACACCTACCGCCGTGTCGACGACGAGGGTTCCTGGCATGTCAACTGGTCCGGCGATGGACGAGAGGTCCGTGCAGACTGACCCTCTAACAGCTCCGCGGCGGCGGCCATCGTCGGTCACCGCCGCGGGCCCACCCCGCCCCTGACGACCCTCACAACCCTTCAAGGACCCCCATGACCACTATTCCCACGACCCACGACTGGTGGAAGTCCGCCGTTGTCTACCAGGTGTACCCGCGTAGTTTCGCCGACTCGAACGGCGACGGCATCGGCGACGTCCGCGGCATCATCGAACACCTTGACCATCTCGTCGCTCTGAGCGTCGATGCCCTCTGGATCTCACCGTGGTACCCCTCCCCGCTGGCCGATGGCGGCTACGACGTCAGCGACTACTGTGCCATCAATCCTGACTTCGGCACTCTCGGCGACGCTGACGCACTCGTGGCACGGGCCCACGAATTGGGCCTGCGAGTCATCATCGACCTCGTCCCCAACCACTCTTCCGAGGAGCATCCGTGGTTCAAGGATGCCCTCGCAGCTGCCCCCGGTTCGCCTGAGCGCGACCGCTACATCTTCCGAAATGGCCGCGGAGAAAACGGCGAACTCCCTCCGAACAACTGGCCATCGGTGTTCGGAGGTGGTGCATGGCAACGCATCACTGAGCCCGACGGCACCCCTGGGCAGTGGTACCTGCACTTCTTCGACGTCTCACAGCCCGACTGGAACTGGGAAAACCCCGAAGTCGTCGAGGAGTTTGACCGCGTTCTGAGGTTCTGGTTCGACCGCGGTGTCGATGGTTTCCGCATTGACGTCGCCAACTCGATGGTCAAGGAATCCGGTCTGCCCGACCTACCCGAGAACGAGGAGATCGGCGAGCTCGTCGGCGACAGCCCGATGTGGGATCAGCCTGGACTGGCGCCCATCCAACGCCGCTGGCGAGCCATCGCCGACGAATATGCCGATATCCCCGAGGGACCGCGCATGTTCGTCGCCGAGGCGTATCTCCCCCATGACCGTCTGGTGCGCTACCTCGAATCGGACAGGCTGCACACCTCGTTCAACTTTGAGTTCCTCATCTCGGCGTGGTCGGCCCGTTCGCTTCGCACCACCATCACCGAATCCCTGGCGGCCCACGAGTCAGTGGGCGCAAGTGCCACCTGGGTGCTGGGCAACCACGACAACTTCCGCCCCGTCTCCCGCTACGGCAAGGAGATCTCGGGTCTGGACTTCTCGGATCCCGCTGCTCCCCATGCCACGTTCCACGGCACACCGACCGATGTTCCTCTGGGACGGCGTCGCGCCCGCGCGGCAGTCATGCTCGAACTCGCCCTTCCTGGTGGCGCCTACGTCTACCAGGGCGAGGAGCTCGGTCTGCCAGAGGTGGAAGATCTCCCCGACGACGTCCTGCAGGATCCCACCTGGGAGCGTTCTGAACACACGGACCGCGGACGTGACGGCTGTCGCGTCCCGATTCCGTGGAGCGGTTCCGAGGCCCCTTACGGATGGTCGCCAACGAGCGACACCTGGCTTCCGATGCCGCACGACTGGGCTGATTGGACGGTCGAGGCCGAGCAGGACGATCCGTCGTCCTTCCTGACCCTCTACCGCACTCTGCTGGCTGAGCGGCGGGACAACCCCGCCCTGGGAGCCGGGACGATGACGTGGAACGAGTCGTCCGACGATGTCCTCGACTTCTCCCGCGAGCCCGGCTTCCGTTGCGTTGTGAACTTCGGTGACGACCCAGTGACCGTGGACACAGACAAGATCATCGTCACCTCGACCTCGCTGAAGACCCACGACGGACTCGCCTCCGTCGGCCGTGACCAAGCCGTGTGGCTGCGAGCCTGAACGTCGATCAGACCGCGACGAGGTGGGCTGCCAACGCCTCCCTCGTCCGGTCGTCGATCGGGACCGAAGCTCCGGTGTCCGGATCGACGCAGACGAGCACGGTTGCGGCATCGAGGGCAGATCCCTCGTCTGTGGCAATCGACCCGGCGAGGATCATTGACGAGGTCCCCAGCCGCGTGAGCGCTGTATGCACCTTGCATGACCGCTGAGACGGTAGAACCTGGCGTCGATAACGGATGTCCTGACGCACGACGACCCACAGGTGGTCCCCGGCCCGCCTCATCCCTGGCGACCACGACGTCGTCGCGAGGATCCTGGCCTCCTGGAGGTAACCAGCCATGCTGACGTTGTTGACGTGGCCCTGCCGATCGACGTCAGACCACCGGACAGGTACATCGACGATGTCGCCGATCCCGGAGACGTCGACGACCTTGATCGGCTTCCACGGAGTCTCCTCGACCTTCATGGCCTCGAAGGCGCCTCGCTCGCCGTCGGTGAGCCGGCGCGGCCGTCCTGCGTCGAAATCGAAGGGGCAGATGATCCCGCGTGCCCGAGCGACCTCAACATCATGGTGCCAAGCGCGGTAATCCAGAATGGTTCGTGCCGCTCCGACCTTGGAGCAGCCGACCTCGACCCGCAGCGGACTCCCATCCACGACGAACGGGGCCAAGAACTCGACATCCTGAGTGACGACGACGATCCCGGTCTCGAGCATCTCCTGGGCGCCGTTCGTGTAGAACGCCTGATTTCGAGATTCCTGAACCAGCTCGCTGATGCGAACGTTGTTGACGTGTCCCTGCGCATCCATGTCGGACCACCGCAGTGGAATGTCGACGACGACAGCGCCCGTCACGACGCGTCGTCTCCCCTGGCCACACTCGATTGTTCATTCTCGTCGGCAAACATCTCGTCAACGATGTCGGAATACTTCTCGGCCACGACGCCGCGACGCACCTTAAGGCTGGTCGTCACCGAATGGGAGTCCTCGGTCAGCTCGTGGTCGAGAATCGCGAACTTCTTGACGGTCTCCCAGCGCTCGAGGCGGGAGTTTGCGCGATCGACATACCGCTGGATGCTGCGCCGCACGTCCGGGTCTGCCGTGAGCTCGGCGTAACTGGCGTCGGGACGTCCATGCCGGCGTCCCCACGTCATGAGAGCGCCCTTCTCGAGGGTGAGGAGGGCCACTGCATACTTGTGTCCCTCCCCCAGAACCACCGCGTTGGACAGGTACGGGCAGTTGGCCATCAGGGTGGCCTCGACCTTCTGTGGGGCGACATATTTTCCGCCCGAGGTCTTAAACAGGTCGCGCTTGCGGTCAGTGATGCGCAGATAGTTCATCTCATCGAATTCGCCGATGTCGCCGGTGTGGAACCAGCCGTCGGTGAACGCCTTGGCCGTCTTCTCGGGCATGCCGTGGTAGCCACGAGCAACGATCGGTCCGGAGACCAGAATCTCACCATCCTCAGCAATCCGCGCGAGGCAACCAGGAGCGACCGGCCCCACTGTGCCAGGCCGAATGGCATCAGGCCCACTGAAGAACGCGACTGCCCCGACCTCGGTCGCCCCATACCCCTCGACGATGGGGATCCCCGCAGAGGAGAACCACTGCTGAACCTGCTCCGACAACTTGGCACCGCCGCAGATCATGAACTCGATGCCGCCAAGCTTGCGACGCAGGGTCGAGAAGACTAGCGCATCAGCGATCTTCCGCTTGGCCTCGAGCACGGTCGGTACCCGATCGCCAGCGTTGCGGTAGCGCTGGGCGTCGCGTCCGGTTGCGAAGGCCCACCGCGAGACACGACTTGCCAGACGTCCTTGTGGGTATGCCGTCATGACACCGGCACGGATCTTCTCGAAGATGCGCGGCACACCACACATGACGCGTGGCTTCACCTCGCCCAGGCTGCGGGCCAACCGCGAGATACGGGGCTCAACAGCCTGGGTGATCCCGATCTCGACGCAAATGGCGATGAGACACTTCCCGAAGGCATGGGACAACGGCAACCACAACATGTGGACGTCCCCACCATGGAACATGTCGAGGTTCTTCCACGCCTGGCCCATGTACGTCCACGCCCGGTGGGTCAGCTCGACTCCCTTGGGCGTGCCCGTCGTGCCAGAGGTGTAGATGAGGGTGCACAGGTCGTCGGGTTCGACGGAATCGATCATGCGACGCACGAGATCCGGCTCGACGGCCAGGCGCCGACGTCCATTCGCAATGATCTTGGCCATGGTGGTGAGCCGGTCATCTCGGACGCCGGTCTCCTCGGAATCGTCGGCAAAGCTGATGATATGCCGAACCACCGCATCGACCTCGGGCCTGCCCTGGATCTTGGCAACCTGGGCAGTGGAATCGACGAAAAGTATGGACGACTCGGAGTCCACCAGGATGAAACTTGCCTCGTCCGGCCCGGAATTCGGGTAGATCGTCGTCGTCGCGCCACCGGCGGAGGAGATGGCCATGTCGGCAATAATCCACTCGGTGCGCGTTCCGGACAGCAGGGCGACGCGGCCCTCCCGAGGAAGCCCCAACTCCATCAGCCCAGCGGCCACCTCGTGGGCCTGACGACGGAATTCAGCAAAGGTCATGGGGAGCCAGGCGTTGGGCTCATCGTCAGCGCCGGAAGGAGTGAGAAAAGCGATGCGATTCGGATGGGCATCGGCCTGTCGATCAAGCATCGCCGCGAAGTTCTTGGCCGAGGACGCAATGAGTTTGTGCTGCAGAGCAAGGGACTCCTCGTCACTGGTACGCCTCATCAACTCACCCTCTCCTCGGTCAAAAATGACTTCTGCCACGCTATTGCATGGCGTACTGGCCGGTCCCCACAGTTCCCGACGACACTCATAGGTAGGTGTCTACAGGGGCGGGCAGGAGAACGTTCCCCGCACCACGGGTACGATATTGATCATGTCACAGGGCGGTTCCAGGCGCAGCATCCATGATGGCGATGCCTCGAATACGCCATCGATGGCGTCTTTTGACAATGTCGGGCCTGAGGTAGAGCGGTCGGCGGCTGCCCCTTGGCTGAGCATCGAGCAGCAACGAATCTGGCGAGCTTGGCTCCTCGGATCAGCTCGTATCACGGCGCATCTTTCGGAGGATCTGCGACGCCATGGCCTCGAGCTGTGCGAGTACGAGATCCTCGTCAGTCTTTCGGAAGCCCCCGATCACGCAGTTCGGATGTCTGTTCTTGCCATCGAGGTGCATCAGTCACGGTCGCGACTCACTCACGCCATCGAACGGCTCGAGGCACGCGGGCTTGTCGTGCGCGAGCCTGACGTGCGGGATCGTCGCGGAGTGGTCGCAAGGCTGAGCTCTGACGGCATGGACCTGCTGCGGCAGGCTGCACCCGACCATGTCCGTGCGGTCCGCCACGTTTTCGTTGACCCGGTCGATCCGGAGGATTTCGCGGCCTTGGGACGGGCCATGGCAGCTGTGCTTTCCGTGTCAGACTGAGCCCATGACGGCCACCACGGACATTCTCCAGGACTTTCAATCAGCTCTGAGGGGTCTGGACGCCTCTGCCGTGGAAATCCTGGACGATTCCCGGCTGGCGCGCGCCCTGTACTCCTCCGATGCCTCGATCTACCGCGTTGTCCCTGCCGCAGTTGCCCATCCACGAAGTACTGATGAGCTCTGTGCCCTGGTCACGGCAGCCAGTCACGTCGGACTACCCGTGACAACCCGAGGCGCCGGTACGACATGTGCTGGCAATGCCGTTGGAACTGGACTCATCATCAATACCTCGGCGCACCTCAACCACATCCTTTCCCTCGATCCCGAATCGGCTACCGCAGTCATCGAGCCGGGTGTGGTCCAGGACTGGCTTCAGCATGCCGGAGCTCCCCATCAATTGCGGTTTGGCCCAGACCCCTCCACATCAACTCGCTGCACCATCGGCGGGATGATCGGAAACAACGCCTGCGGGCCGCGGGCCTTGGGGTACGGACGTACCGGGGACAACGTCGTCGACCTTGACCTCCTCACTGCTGACGGCCACGTCACGACCCTCCGCCCCGGGGACCTCACGACTCCTTTCGCGGAACGCCTGGGTGATCTGGCAGACGCGAACCTCGCGACCATCCGGACCGAATTCGCGACCTTCTCCCGCCAAGTTTCCGGGTACTCCATGGAGTGGCTGCTGCCCGAGCGTGGTCGCAATTTGCCAGCCTTCATCGCGGGCACGGAAGCCACCCTGGGCATCGTCACGAAGGCGACGGTCCGGCTCGTCCGCGAAGCTCCCTACGGATTGACGGCGGCGCTGGGCTACCCATCAATGCCCGAGGCCGCCGATGCCGTCACGGCCTTGTTGCCCTTCTCCCCCGTCGCTTGCGAAGGATTCGGGCGACGGATCGTCGACGTGGTCTCCCGGGCAGGACGCCCGGTTCCCGATCTCCCGCGTGGCGACGGCTGGATGTTCGTGGAGCTTCGCGGCGATGACGAGGCCGAGGTGGCATCGCGAGCCAAGGACATGGTCGCTGCCAGCGGATGCCTCGATGGCCGGGTGGTCTCCGATCCAGTGCAGGCCGCGGCCCTCTGGAAGATCCGTGCTGACGGAGCAGGGCTGGCAGGCGTCAGCCTCGACAAGCCAGCCTGGGCCGGGTGGGAGGATTCGGCCGTCCCCGCTGCCGACCTCGGCGCCTACCTCCGCGACTTCGAGTCCTTGTTGGATGACCACGGCCTCCATGGCCTGCCCTACGGCCACTTCGGTGAGGGATGCCTGCACTGCCGCATCGACTTCCCTCTCGATCAGTCCGACGGACCCCAGCGCTACCGCTCCTTCGTCACCGAGGCGGCGAAACTGGTCGCACGGCATGGCGGGTCAGTCTCCGGGGAGCACGGCGACGGCCGAGCACGCTCGGCCCTGTTGAACACGATGTACTCCCCCGATGCCCTGAGCCTCTTCGGCAAGGTCAAGGCGATCCTCGACCCGGACAACGTGTTCAACCCGGGGATTCTCGTCGATCCCGCACCGCTCGAGACCAATATCCGAACCCACGAGTCAGCTCTTTCCGCGATCACCATTTCCCATCCCGAATTCGCCACCGACGTCCATCGCTGCACCGGAGTCGGAAAGTGCGTCGCCCACACTGCCCCAGGCGCGGTGATGTGCCCCTCGTACCAGGCTTCCGGGCTCGAGGTGGACTCCACCCGAGGCCGCGCCAGCGTCCTCAAGGAGATGGTCAATGGCACCCTCATCGAGGGTTGGGACTCCCCCGAGGTGGAACGCGCCCTCGACCTCTGTATGGCATGCAAGGGATGTGCCCGCGACTGCCCTACCGGAATCGACATGGCCAGCTACCGCAGCACGGTCCTCAACGAGAAGTACCGCCACCGGCTTCGCCCCCGCTCCCACGTGACCATGGGCCTGCTCCCTCTCTGGGAACGCCTCCTCAACCGCATCCCGGGAGCGCCTGCCCTGGCCAACAAGGTACTGGCGTTCTCGCCCTTCGCCCACCTGGCCCGATGGACGGCCGGCGTCGATCAGCGCCGTCCGCTTCCCCGGTTCCAGCCCTCGTCCAGACTGGCCAGCAAGCACGCGACCTCAGCCCGAACCATCGTGGCGGATCAGGAAATTCCGACCTCGCCTGCTACCGAAACCCCCTCAACCGGATCGATCTCACCGACTCGCCGCAGCGGGGACAGGGGAGACGTCGTCATCTGGGTGGATTCCTTCTCCGACATGTTGGAAGGTTCGGACCTCTCCTCCGTCGTCACGGTACTGGCCGACGCCGGCTACCGCCCCAGGGTCCTTTCCGATGACGTCTGCTGTGGGTTGACCTGGATCACCACTGGCCAGCTCAACGGCGCTCGTCGTCGGCTGCGCGCAGGACTGGCGGTGCTGGCTCCCCTGGCCGACGCCAACGTCCCGGTCGTTGGGTTGGAACCGTCCTGCACGACCGTCTGGCGCGACGACGCCCTACGCCTCCTTCCGGACGATCCACGGGTTGGTCGCGTCGCCCGGAACATGCACACCGTCGCTGAAATGCTGGAGGCAGCGAACTGGGTCCCACCCTCCCTAGCCGGCCACACCGTTGTCGCCCAGCCCCACTGCCACCATGCGTCGATCCTCGGATTTGGCCCGGACAAGCGCCTGCTCGAAGCTGCGGGGGCGAAGGTCACGGTGGTCGGCGGTTGCTGCGGTTACGCCGGAAACTTCGGCGTCGAGAACGGTCATTACGACTTCTCGGTGAAGGTTGCCCAGCACGACCTCCTCCCGGCCATCGAGGACGCCGGCCAGCAGGCCATCATCGTGGCCGACGGATTCTCCTGCCGGCGCCAGACCTCTGACCTAACGGGACGTCGGGCCCTCACCTTCTCGGAGTTGTTTGCCTCACACCTGCCGTCCCGAGCAACACGCTGATGGCACGACGTCGAAAGGACACAACACTGCAGGGACCACACGACAAGTCAGGCCGGGCCACCATTGGCCCGACCTGAGCCCTACCTCACGCAGAGCTCACGCGGTGATCGCGACGACCGCAGACTCCTTCTCGGTGGGCACTTGGGCCATGACAGCCTCGGGCAGGTGTGGTGCGGGAGGAAGCTCGACCTTGTTCGCCGACTTGACGACCAGTTCGGCGACCGTCTTGTCCAGGTCGGCAGAGGTCCTGGCGATGCTCGACTGGGCTACGAGGATCGCGGCGACCACCTCCTGACGAGCCGACTCGCCGTAACGAACCGCGTCCTCCAGACCGGTGGCCTGCTGGTCAAGGGATTCAGCGACGTCGAGGATCGTCTGTGGGTCCAGGGTCGGGGTCTGCATCGTGCGGGAGATCTCACCAACGGTCTGTCCAGAAGCCGCGGCATAGGCCGACAGCACCTCGTTGGCACCCTCGGCGACGGCCTTCTGCATACCTGCGGCCTGCTGGGCCTCGAGCAGCAGACCCCACTGGGCGATGGTGAGCTTCATCGTCGGGATGGTGAGGTTGACCATGAGGGCCAGACGCTGACCGAGCCCGTAGTGCAGGGCGCGGATGTTGCGAATCTGCGGGCTGGTCGACCATGCCACGAACAGACGCTGCTGGAACTCGTTGATGCGCGTCTGCATCGCCGTCATGAATTCGGTGATCCGAGCCCTCTCCTCCTGCTTGGCACGGCCATCCGGGGCAGACGGCTCGACGACGATCGCAGCCTGCGCCTTGGCAGCCTCGTCGAGTACGGCCTCCATCACGGCGATGGCGCCGACGAGTTGGGCGATCGAGGCCTCGTTGGCCTGGTAGAGCTCGTCACACAACACGACGTTGCGACGCAGCTCGTGCTGCTTGGTGGCGAGCTGCCCGGAAATGCGGTCAAGCTGCTGATCGACCGAGCGAGCCTCCTCGAAGAGCATCTCGACGATGTCGCGGCCACGTCGGAAGATTCCCTTGACGGCGTCGGTGAACTTGTCGAATGTCTCGCGCACCTCACGGTTGAGGCTCGGGTCATAGTTGCGGCGGAAGGCACGCATCCGGTCGTTGATCTCGTTCATGATCGAGGTTAGTTCGGGAATCTGCACCGGGCCGACCTCACGGAAGATCCGATTCACCTGGCTGTTGACGGCTGACAGCGCCTGGTCGCCGAAGGTCCCCAGCGCATCGGTATCGGCGAGCAGGTGCGGGAACTGCTGCGCAGCAACCTTTCTCGCTGCCTCCTGCTGCTCAGGAGTGAGCATGGCCAGACACGAGAGGGTGTGACCGGGCTCAGCACCCTGCGCGACTTGGACGGCGAGTTCTCCCACACTGGACTCGGCAACTCCCTTGGCAGGAGTCTCGGCTCCCGCCAAGGCATTGAAATCGATCGACATCTCGGACATGATCAACCTTTCGGTGGTGCTGTTCTCGTGGATGTGCTCAGGAACACTTCTTGGCGTCAGTGAGGCAGGCCATCAGGGCCTGAGTTACGTCCGCGTTGGTGGCTGGAATGGTCCGCACCCGTGACGCGAGAGGCAAGTCCTTGAAAGTTGACGTGGTGTTTATCCCAGCATTCGTCGTGGATCGGAAACCGTATTTCTTCCACGCGATCTTCTGAATCTCATCGTCACGCATGGCGCTGATGAGCCTCCGGCCGTCCGTGTCCAATGCCAGGATCGGGTGATCCGAGTAGATCGTCGGGCTGGGGTACAGCACCGTGACGTCCTTGAGGATCTCCTTCGAGTTCGAATTGGTGGCCGCCAGCTGGATGATCTGGTTCTCGTACCCGGCGAACAGCGGGGCCGCGTACTCACCGCCCTGGGTGAGCCACTGGCTGAAGCCATTCTCGGAACTGGCTGCCTGCAGACCCGAGGTCGCGTACAGCTGCCTCATCTGCGGCAACACCGCCTTGGCCTGGGCCAGGGTCGGCGACGAGGTGCTGTCCTTGGTGGCCAGGATCGTCAGTTCGAGCTGCATCATGGTGAATCCGGAGTTGGAGCTTCGAGCATCGGTGCTACGGATTCGCACCGGACCGGCCAGATTCCCGGCCTTGAGCTTCTGCCACGTGGTGCTCTTCGTAGCGTGGTCAAGCAGGAAGGTCTTGATGTCGAACTCGTAATGATTGTCGACCTTGGTGACGACCTTGGCGCGCTGCAACGCGGCTGTTGCCTCCGGACCGGAGTACACCACCTCAGGGGATTGCAGGACCGTCTGGGCACGGTATCCGGAGAACTGGCCGAGATGGTCGGCCTCGAAGATCCGCTGTGCCGAAGCGCTGGAGGGCCATAGACAGTTGTATCCGCCCTTCTTGATGTCATCGGTCGGCATCTGGACCTGGGAGTAGGAGCCCATCGGCACGAACTCGAGCTTGAGGTGGTACTTGTCGGCGAGCACCTTGGTGACTTCGGGGTCGGCCATGAGTTCGGTCTTCTCCGAACCACCGGCACACTTGATCTCGGTGATCTCGGACGACGACGTCGCCTTGCCACCACCGGCAGACGAGGATGAGTCCGGTCGCAGGTATAGGTACGACGCTCCCCCGACGACGCACACGAGGAGCAGGATGACGACCCCGATGATGAAACGTGGTTTGGACATCATTTCTCCTCGATGGCGAGAACGGGCATTTCAGGCGGGGCGACGGTCGCAAGGTTGGCGCGGTATTCCGCCAGATCACCCTGGTTGATGAGTCGGATCGAATCGACGGCGAAGTCAAGGAATCGCCGCGTCGCCTGCTCCCCTTCCAGCAACACCTCGTCAGGCTGCTTGTAGTAGGACGGATGCTCCTCGACGTCGCAATAGGTGCTCACCACCCCCGACAGTGAGCGCAGGTGTCCTTCCAGCTGGCTGGCCGAGGAGTACAGGGATGACGGCGACGCCCGCTTCACCCGATCCAACAGATCCGGGACAACCTTGGGGATCTGCTGGACCAGTGACTTCATGGACGCCGAGTGCAAGGAGTGACCCTGACTGCTGATCTCGTCGACAATCCGACGACATGACCTCACCTTGTCCTCGGCATCGTCGTTGTAGGAGTCGTCGCTAATTTGGGCCGGGGAACGCCACATGACCAGGCTGACACCAACTGCGGTGGCGATGGCCAAGCCGGTCGAGATGGCCAGGCGAGGGACCGCCGCGACTCCGTCAAGAAGGATCATCATGACGATGAAGACCACGGCGATCGCGGCCAGGGAGGACACAGAGGCGACAGTACGGGCACGTCGTCGACTCACTTGTATCCCGCAGCTTCCCGCAACGCCGACACCATGTTCTCGTTGCTCACATAGCTACCACCACTGGCCTTCGCGACCTCCTGAAGCTGCCCGGGCGAAGCACTCTTTCCAAAGGCGATCGTCACGACGGGGATGTGGGCCTTCCTGAGCGCATCGATGGACGGGTCTCGCGAATCGTCCTCGGACTGCCCATCGGACATGACGACGATCAGCTTCTTGCTCACTGAAGACGTCGACAGTTGCTGAACTGCCCGGTCGAGGCAGCTGTACATGTTCGTTCCGCCTTGAGGGTCGTAACCGTCAATCTCCTCGCGCAGATCGGTGAGCTTGCTGGGGTCGTTGCCGGTGACCGTCCATGGTCCTGCGGCAAGGTTCCTGTTGAAGATCGCAACCGTAGTGACGTCCTTCTCCGCTGTTTGCAGTCTGTTGCGCTTGGCCTCGGCGGGATCGAACAATGCCCTCGCCGCATCCTTGACGCCGTCCCAGCCACCGTTGCTGTCCATCGACCCGGACCCGTCGAGGCAGTAGTAGGTGTTCACCGGCTTGCGGTACAGGGAGTGGTAATTGTCCAGAGCTTGGTCGATCACCTCGGAACTGGGGAAGGTGACTCCCTGCTCCTTGAGGGTGGTCTTGATACCCCAGTCAGGATTGAAGACCTTGGTGTCGGCGTTGCTCATGGACAGGCCGACCCCATTGCCCGGACGCCGTCCGATGGCGGCCAACTTCTTCAGTGCGGCATCGTCCTCGAGTAGGTAGTTCTGCAGCTCGGTGAAGATCTTGTGATGTTCCTCGGCATTGGCCTGACCGTGGTCCACGAAACCGAGTGGAGCATCCGAGATCGCCATCGCACCGCGTGGATAGGCGACGTAGAGAGGGTCCTTCCCCTCCCTGACCAACTTCTGGTTCTCCTCAATGACGAGGTCCTCATAGGTGAACATCGTCTGGCAGAGGTTGGGCTCCTTGACGCACTGACTGGTCATGGTGCCGGTGGAGGGAGGGGTGCGATCCATGGCATTGAAGAACTTCTTCATGCCGTCGACCACCTTGGGGTCCTTGAGCTGAGTCGCCGTCAGGGCCTGACCAGGTGGGTTGCCTGCGAAGTGGTTGAGGAAGCTGAACAGGACCGTGGCACCGGAATTCGACTGGGTCGGGTTGGTTGCCCACACCTTGGTCTTGCCGGATTCGAGGCTGTCGATGATCTGGACTGCTGTGACGTCCTTCCCGACGAGGCCAAGCCTGTCCATCACCGGCTTGTACCCGGCGTAGACGACCGGTGTGAGGAACATCGGTTTGACGTCGCTGAGGACGTGCTTGGTGTTGGCGAGCTGGGAAAACACCGAGGATGCGAACCAGTAGGCATCGGCCTCGACCTGCCCGGCCTGGAGGTCACGGGCCTGATCAACTGATCCCTTGAGCTTCCACGTACAGGTGTACCCCTTGTCCTTGCACCACGGACCGACGATGGTTTCGAGCACCGTCTTCTGCTCGGACCCAGCGACGATACGAAGAACCGCCGGGCCCGTTGCCTCTGCGGCCTCAGGCGTACTCGGGTCACGGGACGTCAAGGAGCCCGTTGAGCATCCTGTGACGGCCAGACACACCGCGGAGACAAAAGCGATGACGACGGTGGGAACATAACGACGCCGACCCATAACAGCGTTATAGCAATGAGCCGGCGCCGTGAACGGTGTCAACAGGAAGAGTTCATTGATTCTTCACCAGTGCGTCACCGCTCAGTCACGAGTGAGTCGACGATGCTTCGAGGCATGCGGACGAGCCGCCTCCGGCCCGAGACGCTCGATCTTGTTGACCTCGTAGTCGGCGAAGTTGCCCTCGAACCAGAACCAGCGCGGCACACCGTCCTCGTCCTCGCCCTCCCAGGCCAGGATGTGGGTGGCGATGCGGTCGAGGAACCAGCGATCGTGGGAGACGACCACGGCACATCCCGGGAACTCCAGGAGGGCGTCCTCAAGACTCGACAGGGTCTCGACGTCCAGGTCGTTGGTCGGCTCGTCGAGCAGGAGGACGTTGCCGCCCTGCTTGAGTGTCAGGGCCAGGTTCAGGCGGTTGCGCTCACCGCCGGAGAGCACACCGGACTTCTTCTGCTGGTCCGGTCCCTTGAAGCCGAAGCTCGCCACATAAGCCCGCGAGGGTTCCTCGAAGTTGGCGACCTTGATGTAGTCCAGTCCGTCGGAGACGACCTCCCAGACGTTCTTCTCCGGGTCGATGCCAGTACGGTTCTGGTCGACGTAGGAGAAGTTGACCGTCTCGCCGACCTTGAGGTCGCCGGAATCGGCCTTCTCCAATCCGACGATGGTCTTGAACAGGGTCGTCTTGCCGACACCGTTCGGGCCGATGACGCCGACGATGCCGGCTCGCGGCAGCGTGAAGGACAGGTCCTTGATGAGGACACGGTCGCCGAACCCCTTGGTGAGGTGGTTTGCCTCCAGCACGACGTTGCCAAGGCGCGGGCCCGGCGGGATGTTGATCTCGGCGGTGTCGATCTTGCGGTTGCGCTCGGCCTCGGCAGCCAGCTCCTCGTAACGGGCCAGACGGGCCTTGTTCTTGGCCTGCCGAGCCTTCGGCGAGGAGCGCACCCAGTCCAGCTCCTTCTCGAGGATCTTGGCGCGCTTGGCGTCCTTCTTGCCCTCGATCTGGAGACGCTTGCGCTTGGTGTCCAGGTAGGTCGAGTAGTTCCCCTCGTAGGGGTGCAGCTGACCGCGGTCGACCTCACAGATCCACTCGGCCACGTGGTCAAGGAAGTAGCGGTCGTGGGTGACGGCCAGGACAGCGCCTGGGTAGGACTTGAGGTGGCCCTCCAGCCAGTTGACGGACTCGGCGTCCAGGTGGTTGGTGGGCTCGTCGAGGAGCAGCAGGTCAGGCTGCTCGATGAGGAGCTTGCACAGGGCGACGCGACGACGTTCACCACCGGAGAGCACGTCGACCGGGGTGTCGCCGGGAGGGCACTGCAAGGCGTCCATCGCCTGCTCGAGGCGGGTGTCGATGTCCCAGGCGTTGGCGTTGTCGAGCTCGGTCTGCAGCTCGCCCATCTCGGCCATGAGGGCGTCGAAGTCGGCGTCCGGGTTGGCCATCTCGGCCGAAACCTCCTCGAACCGTGCGAGCTTCGCCTTGATGTCGCCGACGGCCTCCTCGACGTTCTCGCGAACCGTCTTATCCTCGGTGAGCGGGGGCTCCTGGAGCAGGATTCCGACCGTGGCTCCCTTGGCGAGGTTGGCGTCACCGTTGTTCGGCTTGTCGAGCCCAGCCATCAGCTTGAGCATCGTCGACTTACCAGCGCCGTTCGGTCCGACAACACCAATCTTGGCGCCCGGGAAGAACGACAGCGTGACATTGTCGAGAATGACCTTGTCACCCACCGCCTTTCGGACGTTGTGCATGGTGTAGATGAACTCGGCCATCGGCACTCCTCCAGAATCTGCGGGAACGGGGCGGCCGGCACTTCACCGACCGTTGCACAGTATGCCAGTTGGCATAACCGTTCCCGTCACAAAGTCATTCCCGATGGATGACCTCGGACTTCAGGAACCGACCAATTCGACGTCGTCATCAACCATCTCGGCGTCCCCGTCGTCGCCAATCGCATCGTGCGGTTCCTGGTATCGCAGCACGTGATCGTCTCCCAGCGGCGCCTCGACCCGCTTTTCGGGGCGACGGCACACGGCGGACACGCGGGACAGATCCGGTCCGACATTGCTTGCGACGATGATGAGTTGCTCGTGGGAGCCCTCGTCGTCAATCCAATTCCGGGTACGCAGCCGACCGGTAACCATGACCGGGTCTCCCTTATGCAAGGATGCGGCGCAGTTGTCCGCGAGGCGCCCGTAGACGTGCACCGACAGCCATGTCGTCGTCCCGTCGACCCACTCCCCCTGCCTCATCGCGCGAGGGGTGTGAGCAACCCGGAACCGGGCTCCACGCCAACCCTCACCAATCTTCATCTCGACATCAGTCCCGAGGTTTCCGGTAAATGACACGTTTGCGTCCATCTGTGAGCTCCTTTCCACTCACAGACAGTTATCGTCGAGCCCCGGAAAATCCGTCAGGCAATTTCAGATCTGTGGACAACTCCAAATTCAGCGCCGACGACCCTGTGGACAACCCTGCACCTGTGGCAAAGCCATTTACCCACGTCAGGACGCCTTCGCCAGGATCTTGACGACCTCGTCGTGGTGATCGAGCTCGACATTGACCGGATCAACGACAGATTGCCATGCCACCTCGGTCAGGTTGGACCGCAATTCAGACCTGGCATGACGCGCAGCAGCCCGAGCCCCTGCTTGCACACCGATCTGGCACAGCAGAGAAACCACGATGCCCACGACGGCTCCCCCCGCCACGATGAGGGGCGGCACCGGGAAGTCGTGCCATCTCACCGGTGAAACTCGGAACTGGAAATAGGCCGTCAAGCCATCCGCCAACCACCACGCCGCCCCGGCCAGGACGATGACAATGAGAATCCACTGCACCACCGTCACCACCTTCCACCAGCCGGTACCCCGATGCACTCCCAAATCCGTGGAGGCGACAGCCCGATCGATATCGTCGGGTAGAACCTTGCGATTCGACAGTGATGCTGCCCGCACCGAGTCGGCCCACGGCCGGGGCAGCCCCTCGGAGGCCTCCGACGCCAGAGAGCGCACTGCCGTGTCCACCTTGGCTCCTGCGACACCGACGCGTGCCGTCATCGCGCTTCGCTGCACATCGGTGGGTTCTGTCCCGCGCGACAACTCCTTCTTGCGCCTCGAGCCCAGGTCCAAGTGCAACCGGTGCAACGGATCCTGCCGAAGTTTCGACAACCACGACGTCACCGGCCAACCTGTGGCGTAGTGGCCTCTCTTGCGGTAAGCCTCCCGGGTCGCCTCGACAACTGGATCGACGCCACCAGCAGTGCACAACGCCTCGATCAATCGGTCGACGGAGTCCTGACTCACCTGACCTGCCTCGGCACCAGTCGCCTCCAACAATTGCTGAGAAACGCTGTCGAGGTCAGCATGGAGACGGGCTGCCTGCGCCTTCTTGGCGCGCACGGCACGAGCCAATGCGACGCGCATGTCTTCCACGCCTTCACCGGTGGTCGCCGAGATTGCCATGATCTTGGCCTTGTCCAGGCCCTCTGAGTCCAGGAGACGACGCAGATCGCGCAAACAGTTCTTACGCTGCTCCTTGTCGAGACGATCAATCTGGTTGAGAACGACCGTCATGACCTCGGAATGAGTCGCCAGTGGCACCAGATAACGAGTGTGGAGAGCAGCGTCGGCATATTTCTGTGGATCGACGACCCACACGATCATGTCGACCATCTCGACGAGTCGATCCACCTCCAGCCGATGCTCGATGCGCACCGAGTCGTGGTCGGGCAGGTCGAGCAGCACCAAGCCGTCGAGAGCCCCGTCTCCGCCCATGTGGTGACGACGAGGAACGTCGAGCCAGTCCAGCAAGGACTCGGCGGCTGACTCGCTCCCCCACACCGCTGCCGTGGCTTTCGAGGTCGTCGGACGACGCACGCCCGGATCCGCGAGGTCCGCACCTGCGAGTGCGTTGAAGGTCGATGACTTTCCCGAACCGGTGGCGCCAGCAAGGGCAATGACGGTGTGATCCCCACCGATTTGGCACCGTTGGTCAGCACGATCCAGCACTGCGCGCGCACGGTCGACCACTTCATCGGGGATACGCCCCGCCGACAGATCCACTGCCTTGCTCAGCATCTCAATGCGTTCGGCAAGGTCGACGCGTCGTCTCCTCATCGTTCCTCCTGACGAGGCTCAGGCTCCAAAACCACCGATGGTTCGACGATCTCGGCGTCGAGGACGGGCATGTCGGCCCTCATCTGCCCGAGCTCGGGTGTTCCGGACGCCTCCGCTTCCCGCGTCTGCGGACGGGTTCGGATCGTCACCCGGCCATCGCGGGGCTCCGCCGCTTCCTGAGCCTGCCGCACCTGCTCGATCGAGGTGCGGATCCGAGCTGGCAACTCTTCATCGACTCCCAGCGCTCCGAGCACGTTCTGGTAGCGCGCCACCTCAGTGGCGAGCAGCCCCTCGACCCTGGCGTCGAGCTGTTCCTTCGCAACCTTCGCCAGACGTCGCACCGCGTCGTCGCCAAAGAGGGCCTCAAGAAGCCGCTGCGCGACGATGGCCGAGCCACCGGCTATCCCGGCTTCCGCGCCCGACAATCCGCCGGTGTGAGCGAAGACGACGAGCATGAGAGCGACGGAAACCCCGTTGACTCCGAAAGCCATGAATCGGGCCTTCGACCGCTTGTCCATGCCTTCCCCGGCAACCAACTCCATGACGTCGCCCTGCCAGCCCCTCACCATGCGAGAGACGGACTCCTCAAAACCTCGTGACGGACGAGCCAGATCCTCGTCCGAACGTTCCAGGACACTGCGACCGGCTGGGTCGGCCTGCCAGACGGCCTCAATCCGCTCACACCCAGCCTGCGTTTCAGCGATGATGAGGTTTTCCAGGCCAGACTCCACCGCGACGCTGACCTTCTCGACTTCCGGAGGCGCTCCCTTGAAGGTCTGGACGACGCGGTCTCGGAACCACGACACCTTCGCCTCCATGGCCCGCATGAATTCGCCAGTTCCCACGAATTCGTGCCACCGGGCCAGCACCTCGCCACGCAGCAGGGTGCCGTCGGCAGATTGCGCGGCGATCGACTGCGAGGCCTCGGCCATGATCGACTGAGCATCCGCAGCCAGCCTGGATGTGGCAACTGCTTGGGCCTCCAGACCAGCGGCAACGTAGGAGGACCTTTCGCAGACCGAGCCGATGGCGCCGGACAGGGTGGACGCGATGACCTCACGTCGCTTCTGCTGGTCCTGAGCCAGACTCGACAGGAAAAAACGCAACGGCGCAACGGCCTGATCCGGAAGCATGCCATCGGCATTGGTCCTGGTCTCCGGCACAGCGAAGAGAGGGGAATCCGCCAGGCCACGCTCTGTCATGAGCCGGCCAAGGTCCGGGGGAACCTCCCTCATGGCCTCCGGCGGGACGCGGTCACACACCACCGCAACCGAGGCATGTCGCTCCTGAGCCTCGTTGAGGAAATCCCAGGGCACGGCGTCGGCGTAGCGGGCGGCTGACGTGACGAAGACCCACAGATCCGCAGCCTGCAACAGCTGGGCAGCCAAGTCGCGATTCCGCGCCACCACGGAATCGATGTCGGGGGCATCCAAAATGGCCAAACCCTTCGGGATCCCAGGCTCTGCGACCAGCTGGAGGCTCGAGGCGTCATTGCTGGCAACTCGGGAACGCACCAACGTAGGCAGCACCCGGTCACCGTCGAACCACACTGCATCGTCAGGGTGGTGGACGAGAACTGGAGAGGTCGTGGTGGGACGAATGACGCCGGGCCGGGTCACCACTCGTCCGACCAGAGAATTGACCAGGGTGGATTTTCCGGCGCCTGTCGACCCACCGACCACAGCGAGGAGCGGGGCGTCAATGGTCTCCAACCGAGGTAGGACGTAATCGTTGAGCTGGCTGGCGATTCGACGGGCCAGACCGGCCTGGGTGATGGCCTCGGGCAGGTCAAGGGGAAAATCGGCCTGACGCAGGTCATGCCGCAGATCAGTCAGCGACAGCAACATCTGCTCAGTGTTCATGGTGGTCCTTCCTGGTCACTCGTCAGGCCTGTGGCGGTGCCCACTGCAACTCATTGTTGACCTGCTGGCTCCGACGTCGCCTGAGGAATGCGGGCAGCCTGGGTTTGGCCAGTTTGGCACCTCGGGCCACAGTGACAGCCATCGGACGCAACGAGTTCAGACGATCGATGAGTTGAATCTGACGCGTACCCGGATCGTCCTCCAGTCCACGCACGACCGCGTCACGCAGATAAGCCAGATCCGTGCCAGTGCGCAGGAACTCCAGTGTGTGCCACCAGCGACGCGGGCCATGGCTGAGGGCCACCAAACCCGCCCACTGACGACGCCGCAGCGCCGAGAGGGTGTCGGCGTCGGATTCCGGCAACCACCCGGCCTTGACATAGTCCTCAAGACGATTGCGGACCATCTTGCCTTCACGCATCATGCGAATGGCCACGAAGATCACGACGGAGGCGACGATCGCAAGGGCCACGTACCAAAGGTTCTTCAAGGCGGCCATCGGCAACACCGAGGAGAATCCGTTGAACAGCATGTGACCAGTCACAGCCATGACGAAACCGGTCGTCGGAGCCAAGATCCTCACAAGCCTGCTGCGTGATCGCAGTCCCAGAGCCAGGCCGATACCCGTCATGCTGGTGAACAGGGGATGCCCGAACGATGTGTAGACGCCTCGCAGCCTGACCATCTCCATGACAGCCTTTTTCGGGTCGCCAGCAGCGGCAGTCACGCGGGCGTAATTGTCAGCTCGGGCGTAATACATGATGTTCTCGACGAAGGCGAAACCGATCGCCGAGAGTCCGGCCATGCTCACCGTCTGGACCACGGAGGTCATGCGTCTCCCCATGACCACGGCCAGTCCGAAAAGCACCATGGCTTTACAAGACTCCTCGACGAAGGGAGCCGAATACACCGCAGGACCTGCACCCGAAGCCGGATCGACCCCGCCTGTCACCGAGAGCATCCCCGCCATCCAGGTATTGACGTGCAGGCTGATCCAGGTCGCTATGCACGCTCCCCAGCAGAAGCAGAGGAACCACACGTGAAGATGCCGGGTCCTGAAACGGTCGATGAGGATGAAGATCGCCGACCAGACCGCTGCCGTCGGCCATGCGTAGTGGAAGGCAAGCTTGAACGACTGATTGGTGATGCCGGGAACGACGCCCTTCTGGCCGTCGCGCGCCACCTCGGTGTCCGCATGCATGTTCACGTAGGTGTGAACCACACAAGCAGCTGACACCAGCACCAGGACGAGCAGCACCCAGAACCACGGATTACGCAACAGACGTTGCCACCAGGGACGGCGCACAACGGGCGCGGGGGCAACGTAGGACATGGTTGAAAGACTACCGGGCACCTGGGACATTTTCCGCTGTGCCAATTCCTCGTCCCGCGGAATGCGGAAGGATGATGGCGGCCCGGGTGGGAATCGAACCCACGCGCGACAGATTAGAAGGCTGCTGCTCTATCCGCTGAGCTACCGGGCCATGGTTGACATCCTAACGGGATCCGGCCACCAGCACCCAGCCCGCCCCAATCAGGTGGCGAGCAAGACTGCACCCATTTGTTCGCCGTCCTAACCTTTCTCCGTGATTGATTCGACGCGCACCGAGTCCCCGGCCCCACCGGTGAAGTGGTCGTCAATCATCGTCTCCGCCTACCTGCCGACATTGATGTCGTCCCTGGGATACGGTGCGGTGATCCCGCTCATTCCGCTCACCGCGGTCCACAACGGTGCATCCGCTGCCCTCGCTGCCGCGATCGCCGCTCTCGTCGGTATCGGCCAGATCATCGGTGACGTCCCTGCAGGGTGGCTGGTCACGAAGATCGGCGAGAAGTGGTCCTTGGTCATCGCCATGCTCATCGACGCGATGGCCCTGGGGTCCATGGGGCTGGCCCATCACCTTGGACTGCTCGCCATCGCGGTGCTCGTCAATGGCATGGCCGGCGCCGTTTACGGCATCGCTCGACAGAATTACCTGACGGTCGCCATCCCTTACCGATACCGGGCGCGCGCCCTGTCCACCCTGGGAGGGGTATTCCGGGTGGGTTGGTTCGTCGGCCCCATGGCGGGGTCATGGATCCTCCGGGAATCCTCCATGGCATGGGCATATGGATTTGCATCCGTCGCAAGTGTGCTCGCAGCCGCCGTGACCACCGTCATGCCCGACCTGCCACCGGTCGACACCCCGGAACTCGCCGAGGAAAGGACTCCCGCCAAGATCTCCACCTGGACCATCGCCAAACAGAACGCGAGAGTCCTCTGGACGACTGGTCTGGGAGTGACGGCCCTCATGCTCGTTCGGTCGGCCCGCCGCTCTCTGCTGCCGCTGTGGTGTCATGCGAGCGGACTCACCCCGGCCACCACGGATCTCATCTACGCCTGGTCGATGGCCGCCGACGTCCTGCTGTTCCTGCCCGGCGGGGCCCTCATGGACAAGTTCGGGCGCTGGTGGGTGGCAGTTCCGTCGATCCTCATCCAGGCCGTCGCCCTACTGACCCTGCCGCTGGCTCACACCGCGACAACCATCGGCATCGTCGCCCTCGTCATCGGCATCGGAAACGGAGCCAGCTCGGGCATCGTCATGACTCTGGGGTCCGACGCGTCCCCCGCCATCGGACGACCTCAGTTCCTGGCCGCATGGCGACTGCTCTCGGACACCGGCTCGGCGATGGGACCGATCGTCGTCACCCTCGTCACCCTGGTCTGGCCACTGTCGGCAGCCAGCATCGTGATGGCGATCATCGGTCTGGTCGGCAGCTACTGGATGGGCCGCTGGGTGCCGCGCGGTAAACGGTAAGGGCCCCTTCCGCGTCAACCGCTCAAAAGTGGCATGTCGTCACCACCAACTAGTCTGTTATGACGTGAAAGACATGTTGGTGTGGATCGATTGCGAGATGACCGGGCTCGACCTGGCCCACGACGGACTCATCGAGGTGGCCGCCTTGGTCACCGATGGGCAGCTCAATGTTCAGGGCGAAGGAGTGGACGTCATCATCAAGCCCGAGCCCGAGTGGCTCGCGCACATGAACGACTTCGTGCGCGACATGCACACCAAATCTGGACTCCTCGAGGAGCTCGACAAGGGACTGACGATGTCCGAGGCCCAGGAACAGGTGCTCGATTACATCCGCACCTACGTCCCGCAGGCAGGAAAAGCCCCGTTGGCCGGAAACACCATCGGCACCGACCGTTCTTTCTTGGCCAAGGACATGCCGGAGCTGGAGTCCTACGTGCACTACCGCAACGTTGACGTCTCCTCCATCAAGGAGCTGGCACGACGCTGGTACCCGCGCGCCTTCGGCCACACCCCGGAGAAGCAGGGCAACCACCGCGCTCTCGCCGACATCCAGGAGTCCATCGAGGAATTGATGTACTGGCGCGAGGCACTCATGGTTCCCTCCCCCGGCCCGGACGCGGACCGTTGCGACGAGATCGCGGCGAAGTACCAAGGTTTCCTCACCGGAGCGGGAAAGGACTGAACCGGACGACGGGGGGCGGGAATACCAAGTTGCATTCCCGCTCCGGAACCCGGTACTCTTCTCGGGTTGCCTGACGCAGGCACATGGTGGCTATAGCTCAGTCGGTAGAGCACCTGGTTGTGGTCCAGGGGGTCGCGGGTTCAAGTCCCGTTAGCCACCCCAGTTCTTTCCAAAAGGGAAGCCGACTCCCCTTGAACGCCGCCAGCGAAGGCGCGCTGCCAGGCCCCGCAGGAGCCAGCAGCCGCACTGCGTGCTCAACTGCCCCCCGCATGACGACCTGCCTGGCCGCGTCACCCATCTATTCGCCTCACCGCCGACGTCGTCACCGGCGCAAGGTGTCGAGCAGTTCGTCGATCTCGCCGAACCTCTCCACCGCCGGGCTGTCAATGACGCTTCCCCTGACGACAACCGTCTCAACTCCCTCAAGTGCCTTGAGATCGTCAAGAGGATTGGCTCCCAGCACCAACAGATCGGCCGACAGACCCGGCTCCACCGCACCCGTCACGGATTCCAGACCGAGCATCTTGGCGTTGACCCGGGTCACGGCTTCTAGGGCCCGCGCCGTGGACAACCCAGCGCGCGACACCACGAGGTCGAGCTCACGCCACATGGCGTAGTGGGGAGTAAAGGTCATCGAGGAATCCAAACCGGATCCGAGCACCACATCGCTCGTGATCGCATCGCGAATCCCCTGAACCATCGAGTCCAGCACGATCCGGGCATTCTCCTTGACGACCTCGCTGGCGCCGGTGATCTCCGTGTCGATCTCGACCAGCGGAGCAGCGGCCAACAGGGTCGCGTCGAAAGCCGACCAACCTCGCAGAGACTTGGGATTGTCGTGGAATAGTTCGACGATCTCGTCGGTCATGGCCGATCCATGCTCGATGGTGTCGACGCCCGCCTTGAGGGACCTCAGCACCCCTTCAGGGCTCTGGGCATGCGCAGCGACAAGCACGCCAGCTGAGTGAGCCTCCTCGCAGATCGCCGTCATTTCCTCGGTCGTCATCTGCGGACGCCCGGCCTCCCCGACGACCTTCGCATCGGTGACCCCGCCGGTCGCGGCAATCTTGATGGACGTAGCCCCCAGACGCAGGTTCTGACGCACCGCCTTGCGTCCCTCCCAGGGAGCATCGACAATCCGGGCGACGCCCAGCTCCGCGCCATGGCCTCCCGTGATGGCCAACAGTGGGCCTGACGCCATGATGCGAGGGCCGAGCCACTGTCCGGACTCGCTCTCACGGCCCAAAGCAACGGCCTCGTTGTCATACTCACCGAGGCCACGGAGGGTGGTCACACCCGAGTTGAGCTCGACGTCCGCAAATCCCCTCGCACGTTCGCGCAGCATGGGACTCCCCAACGGAGTTTTCCAGAACCCACGATCCCCCGCGCGAGCGCCGGGTTCGTCAACGCTTTGGGCAGAGGACGTCCGTCAGCCATGAGGTGAGCATGGGCATTGATGAGCCCCGGCATGACCCATTTGCCCGCGCAGTCAATAACGCTGAGCCGTCCTTGCTCGATCAGCGAGCTGCTGGGCGGGCCCGACGGCCTCGATCGAACCGTCTTCGCCAACGAGCACGGTGTGATCGGCCAGCACGGTTCCATCTCGGTCGCATGTCAGGACACTGGCCCCGGTCAGAGCTACGGTCGTGGTCATCGTCATCATCTCCTCGCAGAACGACGCTCACTCCAGCATTCCCCGGAATGCCGAAGATCGGACAGTAGTCGCACAATGTGAGATGACATGCTGTACTTGGCCCCTTCTCGCGTAACAATCCTCCCCATGAACCGCGAGAACAACGATGTGGCTGGAGACATGCAGCACCTGCGCCGCAGCCTGAGCAACCGCCACATTCAGCTGATCGCCATCGGTGGCGCCATCGGAACCGGCCTGTTCATGGGGTCCGGAAAGTCCATCAACACCTCGGGTCCGAGCATCGTGGTTGCCTATCTCGTGATCGGCACGATGCTCTTCTTCGTCATGAGGGCCATGGGCGAGCTGTTGCTGCACAACCTGCAGTGGAAGTCCTTCCAGGATTTCGCGGCTGATCTCCTGGGCCCTTGGGCGGGATTCTTCCTCGGCTGGTCGTACTGGTTGTGTTGGGTCGTCACGGGTATGGCTGACGTCATCGCCATCACCTCATATTGGGGTTACTGGACCCACGACCGAATGTGGGCCTTCATCCTCACCGCGGCCACCTTGCTTCTCCTGCTGGTCCTCAACCTGCTCACGGTGAAGCTCTTTGGTGAGCTTGAATTCTGGTTTGCGCTCATCAAGATTGTCGCGATCGGCATCCTCATCGTCGTGGCTGTGGTGCTCATCATCATGGGGTTCACCTCGCCGGGCGGATACAAGGCCTCGGTGTCGAACCTGTGGACCCATGGCGGATTCGCGCCGAAGGGCTGGAGCGGATTCTTCGGCGGCTTCCAGATTGCTGTTTTCGCCTACGTGGGCATCGAGTTGGTCGGTACTACCTCCGCGGAAACCCGTGATCCCCGCAAGACCATGCCCAAGGCCATCAATGCCGTCCCCGTGCGCGTCCTGGTGTTCTATGTGGTTGCCCTGCTCGCCATGATGTGTGTCATCCCGTGGAATCTCATCGAGAAGGACTCCTCGCCGTTCGTCCAGATGTTCGGACTCGTCGGTTTCACCGCGGCTGCCGGCATCATGAACTTCGTCGTTCTCACGTCTGCCGCATCCAGCGCCAACTCCGGGGTCTATTCGACCTCTCGGATGCTCTACGGACTGGCCCACAAGGGCATGGCGACGAGGGCCTTCGGCAAACTCACCCGCAATGGCGTCCCCGGTTGGGGCCTGGTGTGCACCGTCATCCTCATTGGTTCGGCCCTCATTCTTGCCGCGAAAGACACCGTGATGGGGGCCTTCACCCTGGTGACGACGGTCTCCGCCGTGCTGTTCATCTTCGTGTGGAGCATGATCCTCGTCAGCTACATCGTGCACGTGCGCCGTAACCCGCAGGCCCATGCCGAGTCGATCTACCCGATGCCTGGGGCCCATTTCATGCCGTGGGTTGTCCTGGCCTTCTTCGTCTTTGTCGTCGTCCTTCTGGCTGGGGCTGACGACACCCGCCAGGCTCTCCTTGCCACCCCCGTGTGGTTCATCGTGCTCGGCATCGCCTGGGTGATCGTGCGTCGTCGGTCCCACAGTGACGACTTGGAAGACGTCACCGACTGAGGGCCGCTATGTCCTCGGCCGTGCTGTGGTCGCTACAGTGAGAGTGGTTGCCGAGCGATCATTAAAGGGGTGAATTATGTCCGAGGAGGACGCCACCGGCGGGTCGACAGTACGTCAAATTGGCAGCCATTACATCCTCGACGAGGTGCTCGGCCAAGGCTCGATGGGAACGGTTTGGCGTGGGCATGATCTCAACGACGGGTCATCTCGAGCCATCAAGGTCCTCAAACCCGAACTGACGAATGACAAAGGCGCGACGAGGCGCTTCATCCAGGAGCGCGACATCCTGATGACCGTCGCCGACGACGCGGTCGTCCGGGTGACTGACATGGTCGTCGAGTCCTCCACCTTCGCCATCATCATGGAATTGGTTGACGGCCCCGACCTTGCGCACGTGCTGGAGTCCATGCCCGACCACCGCCTCGAGCCAGCCACGGCGGTCTGCCTGGGAATCGAAGTGTGCCAGGCCCTTACCGCGATTCACCGAGTCGGCATTCGTCACCTCGACATCAAACCGGCAAATATCCTCATCGAGGACCGAGAGGAGGTCCGTGGGGCACGAATCACAGATTTCGGCGTCTCGGAAATGGTCGCTTCAGGCAATCCGCACGAAATCGTCGGGACTCCCTACTATCAGGCTCCAGAAGTAGCTGCAGGACGAACGCCGTTGGCGGCAAGCGACCTCTATTCCTTCGGCGTCACCTTGTACCAATTGCTGGCCGGCCGCGTTCCGTTCCAGGCAGATTCAGCTGGAAATATTCTGCGTGACCAACCCCCGGACCACATTCCCGGGGTTGATCCACGACTGTGGAACACCATCATGACGTGTCTGGCGCCTGATCCGGCCGGACGCCCCGCCAGTGCGGAGTTACTGGCATCTGAGCTGCGCTCATGGCTCGACGGCGGACCGCCGGTCCAGCTCGTTGTACCTCGTCCGCTACCGCCTCCTCCAACGCCGCCAGCCCCGATTGCGCCGCCACGACCGGTTCCACCGTACTCGGCGCCCTCGGCGACGCGGCCTCCGTCAGCGGTGAGCATGGCAACCCCGGCTCCGTCCGCGCCAGCAGCACATGCGGCGACAAGCCAGCGCGGCAGCGACGCTGGATGGTTCATCGCTCTGTTGGCTTTGCTTCTGTTGGTCGGAGCCGGAGCGTTCGTCTATCTCAAAGGGATGCCCGGATCTCATTCCGAGGCCACCGCTCAGCCAATTCATACCGCGACCCCGGCACCCAGCCAGACGCCTGAGGTCAGACCGATGCGAACAGTAACGGTCCATGCCACAGTGACGACCACCGCTGCACCGCCCCCGGCTCCCGCCCAGGTCGGTGTCCCCGCCCAGGTCAGCGTCCCCGCCCACGTCGACCTCCCCGCCGGGGCCTCCGAGTGTGGTCCGGGCACATGGGTCGCCAACACGCGTACGGATTGCTCCTTGGCTCTGAACCTCGCTCAGTTAGTGCCGCCGAATCATCCGTCGAACTTCTTTGTCAGTACGCGAAACCCGCAAACTGGGCGCTCTCACAAGTTCTTCTGCAATGTTGTCGGCGAATACCTCGACTGTAGTAACATCGATTTGGAGGTGTACCTCGTCATTCCGAGGTGACCTTCTTGGTCACTGTCAGCAATGGAAAAGCTGTGGAATACTGCGACCATGAGACGCCGAACAATCATCACAGCCGCTTTGAGCGCACCATTGGCTGGCTGCGTTTCAAAAGCCGAGCCCCCAGCCGAATCACCCTCGCCTGCACCCGTGACGTCGTCGTCTCCGTCTGACACGCCAACTCCCAGCCCGTCCTCAGCCACCCCCACCCCGAGCTCTACCTCGACGCCGACGGCGACGGAGAAGGTGACCCCAATCCCGATGGATCCACGGGCCGCCCATATCGTGGCGGATATGTCGCTCGAAGAGCGTGCTGGTCAGTGCATTCTCGTCGGGGTGGTTCCCTCAGATTCTCCGGAGTACATCGCCAACCTCATTGACTCCAAGTGCCTTGCCGGCATCTTCATCTTGGGTCATTGGACCAAGAGGTCGAAGCTCGAGGCCATGCTTGACGCCGTCAACAGTGTCAGCCCGCACGGCATCAAGCCCATCGTCGCGAGCGACCATGAGGGCGGCGAGGTTCAGAACATCCGGATTCCGGGAGTCGACCGGCTGCCGAGCCAGGAAGCTCTGGCCCGGATGTCCCCGGCCAAAGCTCAGTCGGTGGTGACGAGAGGTGCCCGCCAACTCGCCGACCTCGGCGTCCACATGATCTTCTCCCCCGTCGCTGACGTCATCGATCCTGAACTTGGCGTCAAGAACAAGCCGATCGCCAAGCACCATCGTGGGTTCGGCACCGATCCTCAGACGTGTGGCCGGTACGCGGCCTCCGTTATTGCGGGGCATCGCAAGGCCGGGATCATCCCGACGGCCAAGCATTTCCCCGGAATTGGGCGCATCATCGAGGACACGGATTTCAAAGCTGACGGAATTACCGACCACAAGACAATTCGCCATGACCCGTATCTCGAATCGTTCCGAATGGCATTCAATGCTGGGTCTGAAGCGGTCATGATCGCCTCCGCGACCTACTCGAAGATCGATCCAGGAACTCTCGCGTTGTTCTCGTCGAAGGTTATGACCGACATGCTTCGCGGCGACTTCGGATACCAGGGCCTCATCGTTTCAGATGACCTGGGTAGCTCAGTGTCGGTGTTCTCGGTCGACGGTGGACGCCGTGCAAGCAGATTCGTGTCTGCTGGCGGTGACCTGGCGATTACTGCCGATCCTGGCCTGGCAGGCCCCATGATTCAGGCGTTGACGTCGATGGCGGCGTCCTCGTCGGGCAAGAAGCGTCTCAGTGACGCTGCTCGCCATGTCATCAACGTCAAACTGGCGCATTCACTGACACGCTGAGAGGGAGAATGAATCGTGGCTGACGATGGATTCGACAAGGGGAACCACCCCGACGATTCGCACTCTGACGACAATGAGACAGAGCTGATCTCTGAGCAGTCCGATTCAGGCTCTGCTGAGGGGCAGAGTCATGAACCCACCCAGGAGCTGCCAGAGAACAACGACGCGACACAACAGATCTCTGCCGAGCCGGACGGTTCGCAAACCCCCTACGCCGATCAGCAGTATCCGCAGCAGGGTGACTTCCCGAACGGCCAGTACCCGCAGGACTGGAACCAGTATCCGCAGGGCGGTAACGCGCCAGAGTGGAATCCTCAGACAGGTCAGTATGACGGCTGGAATGCCCAGTACCCGCAGCAAGGTTGGGAACAGCAGCCCGGCCAGCAAGCCTGGGTGGGAGATCCTTCCCAGCAGGGATGGGACCCCAACCAGTACCCCCAGCAAGGCTGGGACCCCAACCAGTACCCGCAGCAAGGTTGGGAACAGCAGCCCAGTCAGGAAAGCTGGGAAGGCCAACCCGCCCAACAGGCCACCGAGTACCTGCCTGACGGGTCCGCAGGACTGGCGGGTGCGACTGCCGCTGATCGCCCAGACGTTAATGAGTCGATAGGCGGCATCCCCTTCAGCGATGAGCCCCAGCCGAAACGTAAGAGCCAGTACTGGATCATTGCCGTCGCCGCAGTCCTCGTCGTGGCTCTGGGAGTTGGCCTCTTCTACTTCCTCAAGCCCAAGAATGATGATGCGACGAAGGCAGTCCCCGCGCCGGCCTCCAAGCCTGCCGCGTCAGCCTCCCACACCCCGACCCCAGAGGTGACGGTTACCTCGACGTCGACGGCGACCGCTTCATCGACAGCATCAACACCAGCCGCACCGAAGCCGAGCGTTCCGAACAATGCCTCGGTCACGCCGACGCCGGACCTCGTGCGACAGCTCTTCAACGCGCCCGACGCCCAGGTCCAGTGGGTCTCCTTGGCCGCCGACGGTCAGAACGCCGCTGTGGCGTATGCACCCAGCTTCAACATCAACGGCAAGTCGGCCGGCCCCAATGGCGGCCACCTCGTCATGAGGAAGAACGGAGGGCATTGGGAGCCTCTCCCCCAAGGCGGGGTCATCGCTGACGACAATGACTGCGATGCCATGCTCAAAGTGTTGGGAGACAAGGCTGCTGTCGCTGCCAGCCAGGTCATGAGCAGCAAGCAGTGCGATGCGGCAATCGTCTACGACATGGCGAAGAAGGGCTCAATCCGACTCGGCGATATGGCAGGTGTCGGACCTCTTAACCTAGACAAGTCCACCGCGGAACTCGCCGGTACGATCCATGTCATCCCGGACGGCGTCAGCGGAGTATGTACCCGCAACACCCCGGTGTATGCGCGTTACAACGGCTTCCTCGGCGGAGTATGGACGAGCGGAGACGATGTCGAGGCCTACCTGTTCGTTGGTGGTACTAACGCCAGCTCTAACGGTGCGCGGATCGGCATCACCGAGGCACAGCTGGGGTCCGACTACTCCAAGCTCAAGCTGACCGACGCCACCTCGGACTTCCATGGAATGGGATACGAGAAGGCCCTTGCGTTCTCCAGCGATGGCAAGGAAGTCGACTACCTATTCAACGGCGGCAGGGTCGTTGCCTACATGATCAGGAACTCCAGCTTCATCCCGACTACCTGCTGACGACCTCCTCCAAAACTGACGTGGCCCTTCTCAGAGAGAGGGGCCACGTTTTGTATCCTCACTTTCTCGTCGGGACATTCCTGCCCCAGACTCAGGACCTCAGCCGCCACCCATGCATTTGCGCCACTCTCGGCTTCTCCGCACCTCACGAGTGGGGCGATGTGCCGGTACGCGAGCGTGGTGAGGACGCGAGTCCAGGTCCCGGTTGCCAGGGGAAGGAAGCACTGCGGCCATTTTCCCCCGAGGATGCATGTTGCCTTCAAGGCCCATGTTCTTGAGTTCGACTTAGCGTTGCTACCGCCTCAGCCTAGAGACCCTGACCCCGTGTTTTGAAGGCAGAAAGCCCGCTTCTGGAGGAAACGGCATCAATTACGGGAGGCCATTTTTGAGGATGAACAATCGCCTGACGATGCTTCGAGTCGACGGTAACCCAGCGATCTCCCAACCGCGCTGAGGTCTAAGCCACCTATCTGACGTTTGGGGGCTGTCGTTGGTGTGGGTGGTTGTGGGTAGACGGCAAAGGGGCCGGGGGGGATGCTTGGTGCCATCCCCGCCGACTGTCGGGTGTGCGGGTGTAAAAAAGCGTGTGGAGACAAGGATCAACCTCGTCTCCACACGCGTGAAGGAGTGATTCCGGCGGCGTCCTACTCTCCCACACGATCCCTCGTGCAGTACCATCGGCGCTGGAAGGCTTAACTACCGGGTTCGGTATGGGACCGGGTGTTTCCCTTCCGCTATGGCCACCGGAAAATATGGGGGCCTGTGAAGGCCTGTATATTGTGCTCCTCGGGTGGGGGTTGGGAGCCATATAGTGGATGCGAGTCAATACGAAAACATTTTGTGTACGCGTGCGAATGTTGTGTAAGTCCTCGGCCTATTAGTACCAGTCAGCTCCACACCTTACGATGCGTCCACGCCTGGCCTATCAACCCGGTCGTCTACCGGAGACCTTACCAGATTCATCTGCAGGAACCCTCATCTTGAAGCGTGCTTCCCGCTTAGATGCTTTCAGCGGTTATCACAACCCGACGTAGCCAACCAGCCATGCCCTTGGCAGAACAACTGGCACACCAGAGGTCAGTCCGTCCCGGTCCTCTCGTACTAAGGACAGCCCTTCTCAAGATTCCTCCGCGCGCAGCGGATAGGGACCGAACTGTCTCACGACGTTCTGAACCCAGCTCGCGTGCCGCTTTAATGGGCGAACAGCCCAACCCTTGGGACCGACTCCAGCCCCAGGATGCGACGAGCCGACATCGAGGTGCCAAACCATGCCGTCGCTATGAGCGCTCGGGCAAGATCAGCCTGTTATCCCCGGGGTACCTTTTATCCGTTGAGTGACGGCGCGTCCACAAGCCACCGTCAGATCACTAGTCCCGACTTTCGTCCCTGCTCGACCTGTCAGTCTCACAGTCAAGCCCCCTTGTGCACTTACACTCGACACCTGATTACCAACCAGGATGAGGGAACCTTTGGGCGCCTCCGTTACCTTTTAGGAGGCGACCGCCCCAGTCAAACTACCCATCAGGCACTGTCCCTGAACCGGATCACGGCCCAAAGTTAGATAACCAGAACGACCAGAGTGGTATTTCAACAATGACTCCACAACCACTAGCGTGGCCACTTCACAGTCTCCCACCTATCCTACACAAGTCGTCCCAATCACCAATACCAAACTATAGTAAAGGTCCCGGGGTCTTTCCGTCCTGCTGCGCGTAACGAGCATCTTTACTCGTACTGCAATTTCACCGAGTTCATGGTGGAGACAGTAGGGAAATCGTTACTCCATTCGTGCAGGTCGGAACTTACCCGACAAGGAATTTCGCTACCTTAGGATGGTTATAGTTACCACCGCCGTTTACTGGGGCTTAAGTTCACCGCTTCGCCAACGCTAACAGTTCCCCTTAACCTTCCAGCACCGGGCAGGAGTCAGTCCGTATACATCGTCTTACGACTTCGCACGGACCTGTGTTTTTGGTAAACAGTCGTTTCCCCCTGGTCTCTGCGCCCCTCACTGCTACCAGCCGTACAGGCCTTGACAGTTCAGGTCCCCCTTATCCCGAAGTTACGGGGGCATTTTGCCGAGTTCCTTCACCATGATGATCTCGATCGCCTCGGTATACTCTACCTATCCACCAGTGTCGGTTTAGGGTACGGGCGGACCAGCCACCTCGCTCACGAAGCTTTTCTCGACAGTACAGGATCACTCACTCACCCACTTTCCGTGGGCTCGCCATCATGCCTCAACCACAACCCTGGCGGATTTACCTACCAGACGGTCCACACATTTAGCCCCGGACAACCATCGCCGGGGATGAGCTACCTCCCTGCGTCCCTCCGCAGCTTGCCTACTACATGATCGGTTCACACACTCACCACACCACCACAACATCAAAGACATCACAATGGCAGGCTCGCACGCTTAGCATCACACACCTCGACACGGACGGTGACAAGCCGGTACCAGAATATCAACTGGTTGTCCATCGACTACGCCTGTCGGCCTCGCCTTAGGTCCCGACTCACCCAGGGCAGATTAACTTGACCCTGGAACCCTTGGATAATCGGCGGACGGGTTTTCCACCCGTCATTCGCTACTCATGCCTGCATTCTCACTCCCGCACAATCCACCACACGGTCACCCGGCAGCTTCACCTCGCACAGGACGCTCCCCTACCCAAACCCTCACGGGTTTGCCACAGCTTCGGCGGATAACTTAAGCCCCGCTACATTGTCGGCGCGGAATCACTTGACCAGTGAGCTATTACGCACTCTTTCAAGGATGGCTGCTTCCAAGCCAACCTCCTGGCTGTCTACGCAACTCCACATCCTTTTCCACTGAGTTACCACTTAGGGGCCTTAGCTGATGATCTGGGCTGTTTCCCTCTCGACGACGAAGCTTATCCCCCGCCGTCTCACTGCTACGCTCCACTTGCCGGCATTCGGAGTTTGGCTGATTTCGGTAAGCTGATAGGCCCCCTAGACCATCCAGTGCTCTACCTCCGACAAGAACCACGCAACGCTGCACCTAAATGCATTTCGGGGAGAACCAGCTATCACGGTGTTTGATTGGCCTTTCACCCCTATCCACAGCTCATCCCCTCCATTTTCAACTGAAGTGGGTTCGGACCTCCACGACGTCTTACCGACGCTTCATCCTGGCCATGGATAGATCACACCGCTTCGGGTCTAGAACACGCGACTCACGCCCTTATCAGACTCGCTTTCGCTACGACTCCCCCACACAGGTTAACCTCGCCACGCATCACTAACTCGCAGGCTCATTCTTCAAAAGGCACGCCATCACCCCACAAGGCTCTGACGGCTTGTATGCGACCGGTTTCAGGTACTATTTCACTCCCCTCCCGGGGTACTTTTCACCATTCCCTCACGGTACTAATACACTATCGGTCACCAAGGAGTATTTAGGCTTGACGGGTGGTCCCGCCAGATTCACGCGAAATTCCACGAGTTCCACGCTACTTGGGGCAACCCTCACCAGTGCCACGCTTACAGTTACGGGACTCTCACCCACTCCGGTACGCCTTCCCAGACGCTTCACCTTCACGCAACATTTATCACTGGCCAATCCTGCGGCAGCAGAACCCAAAGGCCCCCACAACCCCGCACATGCAACACCTGCCGGCTTGAACACACACACGGTTTAGCCTCATCCACTTTCGCTCGCCACTACTCACGGAATCACGGTTGTTTTCTCTTCCTACGGGTACTAAGATGTTTCACTTCCCCGCGTTACCTCCCACACCCCTATACATTCAGGGCAGGGTCACCGGACACTACTCCGGACATTCCAGGTTTCCCCATTCGGACACCCCCGGATCACAGCTCGTTTACCAACTCCCCAGGGCTTATCGCAGGTTACAACGTCCTTCATCGGCTCTTGGTGCCAAGGCATCCACCGATCGCACTTAACAACTTGCACAACGCACAAGACACAAAAAAATTAAGATGCTCGCATCCACTATACAGTTCTCAACCACCACACGAATCAACACACCACCGTCCACAACAGACAGATGACGCATCACCGCACCAGGCCACCACACACAGTGTGATACCCCAGAACCCCAACAGCATGCCCCAGACCGTCCACCACACGATGAACACGCCAATGTTCCACAAGAAGCTAACCCATCCACCAACGACTCACAACGAGCCACACAGCAATGATGAGTCCTTACAATGAAGTGCTCCTTAGAAAGGAGGTGATCCAGCCGCACCTTCCGGTACGGCTACCTTGTTACGACTTAGTCCTAATTACCAGTCCCACCTTCGACGGCTCCCCCACACAGGTTAGGCCACCGGCTTCGGGTGTTACCGACTTTCATGACTTGACGGGCGGTGTGTACAAGCCCCGGGAACGTATTCACCGCAGCGTTGCTGATCTGCGATTACTAGCGACTCCGACTTCATAGGGTCGAGTTGCAGACCCCAATCCGAACTGAGACCGGCTTTCCGAGATTCGCTCACCCTCACAGGCTCGCAACTCTTTGTACCGGCCATTGTAGCATGCGTGAAGCCCTGGACATAAGGGGCATGATGACTTGACGTCATCCCCACCTTCCTCCGAGTTGACCCCGGCGGTCTCCACTGAGTCCCCACCATAACGTGCTGGCAACAGTGAACGAGGGTTGCGCTCGTTGCGGGACTTAACCCAACATCTCACGACACGAGCTGACGACAGCCATGCACCACCTGTGAACCAGCCCCACAAGGAGGCATACCCATCTCTGAGCACTCCCAGTCCATGTCAAACCCAGGTAAGGTTCTTCGCGTTGCATCGAATTAATCCGCATGCTCCGCCGCTTGTGCGGGGCCCCGTCAATTCCTTTGAGTTTTAGCCTTGCGGCCGTACTCCCCAGGCGGGGTACTTAATGCGTTAGCTACGGCACGGAATCCGTGGAATGGACCCCACACCTAGTACCCACCGTTTACAGCGTGGACTACCAGGGTATCTAAGCCTGTTCGCTCCCCACGCTTTCGCTCCTCAGCGTCAGGAAAGGTCCAGAGAACCGCCTTCGCCACTGGTGTTCCTCCTGATATCTGCGCATTCCACCGCTCCACCAGGAATTCCATTCTCCCCTACCTTCCTCAAGTCAACCCGTATCGAAAGCACGCTCAGGGTTAAGCCCCAAGTTTTCACTTCCGACGCAATCAACCACCTACGAGCTCTTTACGCCCAATAAATCCGGACAACGCTCGCACCCTACGTATCACCGCGGCTGCTGGCACGTAGTTAGCCGGTGCTTCTTCTGCAGGTACCGTCACCACAAGCTTCGCCCCTGCTGAAAGCGGTTTACAACCCGAAGGCCGTCATCCCGCACGCGGCGTTGCTGCATCAGGCTTCCGCCCATTGTGCAATATTCCCCACTGCTGCCTCCCGTAGGAGTCTGGGCCGTATCTCAGTCCCAATGTGGCCGGTCGCCCTCTCAGGCCGGCTACCCGTCAAAGCCTTGGTAAGCCACTACCCCACCAACAAGCTGATAAGCCGCGAGTCCATCCAAAACCGCCGAAGCTTTCCAACCCCCACCATGCAGCAAGGATTCCTATCCGGTATTAGCCCCAGTTTCCTGAAGTTATCCCGAAGTCAAGGGCAGGTTACTCACGTGTTACTCACCCGTTCGCCACTCGAGTACCCCCGAAGGGGCCTTTCCGTTCGACTTGCATGTGTTAAGCACGCCGCCAGCGTTCGTCCTGAGCCAGGATC